>Ga0209540_10000443_pt1 | contig 39582 bp, 43 predicted proteins | sample BarGraIncu01121A_FD_184501 | JGI IMG/M metagenome (GOLD analysis project Ga0209540, IMG submission 184501) | Arctic peat soil microbial communities from Barrow, Alaska - Barrow Graham LP Incubations 011-21A (SPAdes) (version 2) | ecosystem: Environmental > Terrestrial > Soil > Wetlands > Peat... | reverse complement strand
TCCTCCTACATTGTGTAAGAGGAAAGCCAGCTGCTGAAATTCTTTTAGTTCATTACTTTGAGAATCACTTCGAGAATCACAATGGCGACTATTACGATTGCCATGAGAATAATCCCCGCTTTAGCGATAAACCGAAATACTTCGTACAAGCCGAAATTTTCATTGTCAGAGTAACGGTAATTGTGTTTCATGTTGCTCTCCTTTGTTTTTTAGCGTGTTTCTTATCCGAAACTCACTCCATAGAACTCAACGAAATTCGCCGAGTAATCGAAATCTGCCGGTAGGTACTCGCTTATACTGTCTTTCAACTCTTCGAGCGCCTGTTCGAGCGAATTGTACGGTGCCTCAATCAGCGAGGGATACCGTTTCAATTGAAGGAAGAAAAATGTATCTTCCTTAGTAACTTCGCCGCAGCAACCGTCATTCAACATAATGGAGAAAAAGGTATGGCTCTTGTCGTCGTCTTGATGAAAAGTTAAGCCAATGCTTTCTCCAAATTCTCCTTCAAACTCTCCTGGGTATGCGTCAATCCCGGCTTCTTTTTCCGGGAGACTTTTGCAATAATCTTCTATACATTGATAGGGTATGTACAGGCCATATGAATGGTCTGCATAGTACTTCATACTCATTGTTTTTTCCTTTCATTGTAAAATTAGGGCAATGATAAGCCCATCTAACTACATTGCGTATCTTTCTGGAATAAATACAAGCACTGCATCTGCTTTAGGTGTAAGTGGTTGATTTGGATCATCATCCACGTCATTGCCAGAGATGCTATACAGACTCGGAATTGTACAGCTTGGGCTCATATCAGCAATAAGCCTACCTTTGTCTGTTCTGTAAATCGGATCACCAAAGTGGCTTACTGCCACAAATGTCAACTTAATATCCATATAACAACCCTTCTTTCTACGGTTTTTCCGCTCATCAAAAAGGCTGCCATACGACAACCCTTCTTCTTTCTGCTGTACTTTGTTAAGGAAAGGCGATTAGCTTACACCAATCGCCTTTCTTTTCCCAAAATCACTTTTGCTAAATGCCGAAGCATATCCGTTCCGTCTGCTGTATCACTTCAAAATTCATAATCAGGAGCGTTTCCACACTCCATCCAAACATCTCGAAGTGGCAGTCACCCATGCCATCTCTGGTTAAAAAGACGGCATCTACATCCTTCGCAAGACTCTCCCAATTAAGGAAGTGCTGTCCTTGCAGGTAGGCGGGTAATGGGTTGTCTACCTCATAATTTTTCAGGATGTCCTGAAAGTCTTTTCTTGAGTCGATTACGGCAATGCGCGCATCATCTTTCAAGTTAAACTTCACCCCTTGTGTCTTCACGTCGAAATCTTCGTAAAGACACCACTGATGCCAGGCCGAGACTTTTCCATCCGAAAGGAAAGGAGAAGCCCACAACCCGCCGTCTGGCTTAGGGAACAATGGGAGGTTTGTGACTGGTACGAAGCTGTCTTCCGACAGGACTTCGAAACCAGTAGTCACATATGTCATCTTTGTAAGAAAATTCATAACACATCTCCTTTCCTTCTGGACGCTTGTGCGCCTATAGTTCTTTTTTAACTGTAAGAAACGATAGGGGATGTTTGGAGCTTGGTTCCGTCAATCATTTGAATGACGAGAGGACCACCCTGCAAGCTGCTCTCAATCTTTTCGTAGTTTTTAACAGTTGCCTGATAAATCCCGCCTGTGACGGTTTTTTTCTCGACATTTACAATATAGAGCGCATTGCTCCTCGTCCTGAAACGATAATTGCCGCTATACATACTCTTTTCCACCTTTCTTTTTTTGCATTAGTTCTTGTTTAGAATGCTTCGATACTTGCTACTCTTTTCCTTCCTTTCTTCTTGTTTGCACAAAAATGCGCATAAAAAAACGAACCTACGATTTTTCGCAGATTCTTCCAATGTTCTTCGGCTATGCCGCTATATTATAATCGCGCTTGATGCACGTTATTGTTGAAATAATTGACAGGTTTTCCGTTTTGGAAATAATAATTGACTTAATAGTGTTATGTTACCACATTATAGATTTTTCAGCAAATATAAAAGGCTGACCCTGCCAAGGGCTGCTTCCCACTCTGGTCTATTTTGCATTATAAACGGAAAAAGACGCCTGAGACAAAAAGTATCTCAGGCGTCTTACTCGGATTTCAATCGGTATTAATGCTTGTTCTTACTGTTCCACGGCTGATTTCACTCTTGGTTGTGCTCAGCAGCCAGCATGTCAGCGTTCTCTTCTCCGATTTTTCTCGTGTGCAGTTCCATGATGGGGGTTGGCGTGCAGGTGTAAACTCCAAAAAGCGCTTTGTGAGATTTGACCCAATCGGAGGATGTCACATATTCTTTTCCACTCTCCGCTCTGATCTTACAAACGTTTTTCTTAGCTTTTGTACTGAATCCGACAAGCAGATATCCTTTCCCCTTGTCACGCAAGGGAAGAAGGTAATCTTCTTTTGCGAATCCAAACCAGCCACAATCGGCTTCAAAAGCTCTTTTTTCGAATTCTTCTGCTTTCCCATACGGTGCCGATACCGCGTCATCGCTTTCCTGCGATGCAGTGGTCGGATTGACGCACGTCAATTTGGTATGAAAATTATTTACATCATACCGAATATTGCCCAGAGAAATAGTTAACCCAAACTTTTCCTCTAACGGCTTCATCGCTTCACGGAATTCTTTTCTAAAAGACTCAAGACTTTCTTTGTGAATATTCATAAATCTCCTTCATGCGGTTTCTTGCCGCTTTTTCATAATGGAAAGGGACAGCGCAGGTATTCCCGCACTGTCCCTTTCTTGCTTCAGTCTTTTCTTGCATTTGCGAAGAGTCAGTTCCCCGTCTCCCTGGAGGACAAATATTCCCTGATCAACTTGCAGTGGAAATCGTATTCCCTTGTGCATTTGATTGCAAGGCGGATCTTTTCTTTGTCATCAAGATCCTCGTCTTCGAGGATTAAAAAAATCTCGCTGCATGAAATCGTCGGCTGCCAATAGGTGTTGACAAACACGACCTCACTTATCGGCTCAGGCCCCGGTCGAAATATCTTCATCTCGGCGGAGGATTCGATCCCGGCCTCGGTTGACCGGTCGTAGGCAATGCCGGTAGCCATACAGTATTCCTCTACATCATCCATCTCACCATCACTGGCTTCTGGATTCGTTACGTCTGTAACGCCGTTCATGCTGTCTGTGTCGCCTTCTGCTGCCATTAACTTTTGCAGCTTCTTGTCTGCGAGAAAGTCCGCTGTGCGGACCTCAAGCCTGGCCCAAAGTAAAGTTCCCATGATTTTCTCCTTCTCGGCTTCCGCCGTAGGTCGCATTTGTTGATTTAGCGATTTCTCGCTAAATGGCTTTAGTTTCCTCATTAGGAAAATCGATGTAGTGATCCGCTTCCGAATTACACCCCTCTACACCGCAGATACCGCTTCCGCTGTCTCTGTCGAGGAGATTTTCCGGGATGTTGTGCTTTTTGGCACACGCGTCACAGATCTGCGACCAATATGTAACACCGTCATCATTTTTGGTGATGTCATCAAAAACCGCAACGGTTTCATTATCATCGCTCTGTAATTCAAGACGATCGGCAGTGTCTGCCACCTGAATTTTCATTAGTTCCTCATTTCTGTCGATCTTTTCGTCGACGATCCAGTAAGTTAAGCTGCCCAGTCGCTTAATACGACCAGACAGCTCCCCTTCATCATTCTTTAGATGGTTTAATGCCGGTATACTGCCAGACAGCTTTTTCAAGCAATGACTTTACGGTCCAGCCGCAGAGCGTGCTGACGATATCGTCTATCAGATCCCGCTCAGGTGGTTCTGCAGCTAGGTACCGTTCAACGATCCGCCACATTTTATCTGCACTGGATTCGTCGTCATTGTCCATCTCCTCTGTCAGAACAGTGCCCATCACTTCGCGAAAGGCGTCTTCCGGAAGAAGTATTTCTACCATTGTGTCAAAGGCAATGCTTTCAATGTCGTCTTCATTGGCAGCGTCTTCTGCCTTGTCATGACAACGATGCGGTTCTTCAATTCCGACGAACGCACCACAGGTATTGCACATCATTAGACCGATCTTATCCAGTTCCTCGATGTCGGTGTTCGGAATGGCCCAGGTCAAACGGTTGTAGAACAACCATCTGCAGGACTCTTTGTTCCCGTTCACTTCTTCAAGAAGATCTGCGTAGGAAAAGATTCGTCCGTCTTCTGCATTTAGCGATTTGTTCTCGCCAAAGTACGCTTCCGGGATATAACAAGTGCCTTCTCTGGCCAGAAACGCGGCCTCGCTTTTGTAGTAATAATTTTCCTGCCCACTGAAATCCAGCCCGGCAAAATATATGTTATGTCTGAAGATCCCCGCATCGTGCTCGAATAAGCCAAAGCAAGGGCGCCCATTGGAACAAATTGCGTTTTCGGTACTCATCTGATGGACTACATTTTTTCCATCCAGCAGACTTTGTGCCTCTTCTCTATATTGAAAAGATTTAGTCAGGCGACAGTTTGGTTTTCCGTCGCTAGTCCTTGTTCCCAAATAGTATCCTTTTGAGTCTCTCATGGCCATTGCTTCGTACCCTTTTGTGCAAACATTGCAAATCATTTGTTTTCCTCCATTTAAGCGGCCTTCTCAGGTCGGCATTCATTACGCCCAGACGGATTGAATTTCCGTCGGATTGTTGTTAATCATCGATCTCTGCGGATGTACCACATGAAGGACAATTCTCTGTTTCTTCTGTGTCATAGATGAGCGAACACTTTGAGCACATATGGAAATGGATTGATTCGAGTTCCAGGAGATCCGTGCTCGGGTCAGCCCACTTTAGGAAATTGTTGAATAACCATATGCACGAGGCAGCGTTTCCTCCAACAAGCGCAAGAAGGTCTGTATACGAATACCCTTTTATGGCGGCTTCTTCCTCTGTCATATAGGGTTCGTCGTCAAAGGCAAGTTCCCCGATGTAACAGACTCCTTCTTTTCTCTGAAACGCCTTCCCCGATTTGAAATAACAGCTGTAGTCTCCCTGGCCGTCATCTTCGGGAAAGAATTTGTCTCCGTCTTTGTATCCGATTCGGATCTTGCTGCCCATAATGGCATCGGCGGATTCCAAATCCGACTTTCGCACTTGGAATCCGCTGCTGGTCTTGTTGATCTGCACATAATCTCCGCGTTCGAATGTGAAGAATTCACACTTTTGGGGATCACCTATCAGGTCTTTCACACACATGGCGTATTCGCTTTGTGAGAGCAGAAAGTACTCTGAGAGACTGATGAAGGTCCAATGCGTTATTCCGTTATCTCCATACAAAGTGTAAAGAGCGTCATTTATTTCAGTTGGCATTTTGTTTCTCCTTTTGATAGAAAAGGAGGACGTCTTTCAACGTGCCCCCTCATTCTTCCATTCAATTTTGTTCTTATGCTCGGCACCGAATTTTGTCGGCAATGGCAAGAGCCTGGTTCTTGTCGAGAGAAATCAGTTTGCCCGATTCACAATCAAGACCGCAAATCAGTTGCTTTCTATTCTCAAGTGAGTGCAATATGGCGATTTCTGATGTCGCCGGGAACTCTATTTCAAAATTGTTGCCAACAATCATCATTTTCTCACTTGCATTGTCCTTGATGGTTTCGACGTGAGGAACACCCAAATTATCGACAACAACAATAGTCAGATCCGCATTATAAGGTTTTTTAACAAACATATTATTTCTCCTTGATTTGTTGCAAGTTGATAAACAGGTTTTCTGCTTACAATTGCAATTGCTGCTCAAACATTTTCCAGAAGATCTGGTCCATTGTTTAAGTGTTCTTGTTGAGATAGTCTGCGTATACATCATGTTGTCGCAGAAATAGGCATTACTTTGTTACTCCTTTCTATTTGCATTTTGGATGACTGATCAAATGCTTATTTACCTCCTTCTTTTGTTTTTTTGCATAAAAAAAGAAAGCTCGAAATAATCGAAAACTTCCTCTGCTGCCAAATTTACCGCGTCTTGCGCCTACATTGAATTAAAAAAATTAACATTTCTCTGGTTGAGAATATATTGACTAGGTAGAATTATTTTAGCACAATTTCAAAACAATAGCAGTTAATATTCGAAAATGGCATGAAAAAGGAGGCCAGCAGCTTTCGCTACTGACCTCCCTCTTTCCAACGCTTACTCTGCGTCGATAAACTCAAGCAGTTTTTGTGGCAATATGGTTGGAAGTTTTTGCAGGTTGGTGATGTCCATGAAAGAATCACCATATATCCTGTGAATATTTTCTTTGTCGTCTCCAATTGCGGCAACGATCAGGTCAACACCCTTCTTCTTCAGATACGCCTTGATCTCTCTGAGATCCTGCTCGGCTTCGCTTCCACTGTATCCAAAGTCGGCCGGTTGCCCGTCACAAACTAGGAATAACACTTTTGTGGCTTCAGACCGTTTCATCAGCTGCTCTCCGACGAATCGAAGTGCTGCGCCGTCTCTGTTCGCGTTTCGGGCACTGATGTCCATCATGCGATACTTGTCGTTTTTGTCAAACGATTCGAAGTCTGCGTACAGGTGCATATCCACTCCACCGTTGCCGGACGTTGTATGTCCGTAAACAGTTAAAGGAACGGAAAGCTTCTGGCAGATCCCGTGCATAATCAGCGCGGTTGTTCGTGCATAGGTTGCTCGATCTCCATACGACATGCTGCCCGATTCATCCAACAGCAGTCCAAAAGCTACCTGTGGTGGTCCACCCGGAAGTTTCTGGTTGTAGAAAACTCTTCCATCGTCCCGGTACGCTGCCCTGGAGTCAAAGCGTCGCCCCATATAGAGGTTTTTCTTCTTTCCGCCCTGGCGTTTGTCCTTGAGCACCTGGTCGAGCTTTCTAGTCGTGTGAGTAACGATCACGTTGACCTGTGGTGCTACTTGGTTGTACTGCTCAATCAAGGAATCAGTAACATCCGTAATCCGCTTCATGTGGATATTCACACCCTTATGATGATCACCCAGGTCCATCCTTTTAGCTTCATTGAGAAGCTCAGATGTGCGCTCGGTGTTCAACTCGGTCTCGGCCATCTCCGTTGCAATAGAATCCAGAAGACGATCTATGTCGTCAGCTGCTTTTTCGTAGCCCTGCGACTCATATCCGTCATCTTTTTCAACCACACCGTCTCCGTCAGAGTCTTCGCATTCGCCTTCTGCTTGTGCAAATCGTCCGCCTTCTGTACTTTTGACATCTTGGACACCGTTTGTTGCGCTAGATCCATCGGGCGACGCTTCCATAGAATCATCGTCCTGACCGGATTCAGTTTCACCATCGCTGTCCTCTTCGCCTTGGCCGGCGGCGCTTTCTTCGGTTTCTTCTTCAGATTTCTCTTCTGACTCAGATCCAGAGCCGGTCTCGCCTTTTTCGTCTTCGGATTCCTCTTCTGACTTAGAGCTTGAACCAGACTTGCCATCTTTTTCTTCAGACTCATCTTCCGAAGCCGCATCCTTAGCAGCTTTTTGAATCGCCTTGGAGAGCTTACTTCTGGATTTCTGGCGACTGGTCTTGCCTTTCCCTTTTGTGGGTTGGCCAGAACTGTCTTCGTCACCTTCATCTTCTGCCGTGTTGCTTGTTGTGCCACTCGGCGTGCCTCCAGCACCGCTCATTCCTTTTGTTACATTGTTCGGATCTTCGGCTCCACCTCCGCCGTTCTGCTTTTGTTCTTCTCTCTTTTCCTTCACCCATTCGATGTAGGAAGCAAGATCCGACCATATCAGACACAGGCAAGTGTAGAGGAGAGAAAACCGTCGCATGGAATCTTTGGTTTCCAGATACTCATCGATCGTAGGCAGGCACTTGTAAACGAGAAGCACAGCTTCCGAATCCAAGTCATCTTTATCCTCGTAGCGAAAGTCTCCGAACTTTCCGTAGGAAAGGATCATCATTGTTAGGGTTTGGAAGCGGTGGGATTCCCCGTCATCTTCCTTACCTTCAAGTTCGCGCAGTGTCGGCATTGTTTCGAAGTGGGCCTTTCGGACCAATTCAAGATCATCCGACAACACGCCATGCCTTCCTTCCAGAATGCGTTCTTCGACGTAGCCGTCCTCTAGGACATTTGACATCTGTTTTACCACTCCCGCGATAATGCCCAGGGAATCAGCATCTTTCAATGCGTTCTCTAGGCCGATCAAGCCGGCACGAAATCGTGTGCTCCCGTCATCAACCGGGTCCGGGTAGAGCCTGCCCGCAAGAATGCGGGACAGGCACAGCTCGGAAGTGGCGAAGTTGGTGTATGCGACATGCCCTAGCTCATGAGCCAGAAGTCCGCGTACAGCACGATAACGATCCGTTTGGTCTTTGTGAAACTTCACAAGAGCACAGGCTGCGTTGACGTAGATCACCGAGCCGTTGGTGTATGCGACAGTTTTGTCGTCTTTTTCATAACCCAGCTGCATTTTGATTTTGGACTTTGTGCAGTGGATTTTCATCAGAAAGCCATTCGCAATTGCGGCCAGGCCATCTCTGGTTCGCCGTGAGCCGAAAAGGGCTTTGTCAGTGATCGTAGCCCTCTTCAGGGACGCTCTCTGCTTTACTTTGGTCATTGCGCTCATTTTGGGTTCCTCCTCTTTTTATCAGGCTGATTTTGCCATCGTTGCAAAAGTGCTGATGTCGAGTGTCTGGCTTACCAGCATCTCGCGTGTTTCAGCATCGGTTGTTGCTTTCGCAAAAACGGTTAAGAGAGCCGATCTGTAAGCATTCTTTGTGATTCTGGTGGACAAAATCCACGAGATTAAAGAACGCATACCGGCTTCACCTGAGTTATCTCCGAGATCACGGAGCTTTTCTTTTACAGAAGTGACAATATCGACCATCTCTGTTACGAGATCGTCATCTTCTTCACCTGTTCTGCTCATAGCCCGCTGGACCATGACTGCTTTTGATGGTTCAATTACGTCCAGAACAAGATCCATACGGTCGACGACCGACTGGTTCATTGCTCTGCATCCTTCGTAGTCTGAATTGGTAGTCATTACAACCACTGCATCCGGATGACGGATAAAGCGCTCTCCCGTTACCGGCATTACGATTTCACCATCCTGCTCCAGAATACTGTTCAACCCGACGAGAACACCTTGGTTAGTAATAACCGAAGGCTCGCGGATCTCACAAACCCAGCCGTACTTCAAGGCTTTCACAAGCCCGGACTCGACATACTTGAACTTGGTCCCACTAACTGCGGCTTTTGCTGCTGATCCAATTTGCTTGGCCAGTGCAGCTGCGAACAGTTCGATGGACTTGTTTTCTCCGGCTTGTCCCGTCACATTTTCATAAACCATTTCCGGAGCGAACAGCAGATCGTCCCATGAGAACGAGAGCTTTCCACCCGGAGCCTCACAAGCATCGCCGGTATCAGGCACTACCTGACCGATGATGTCGAAGATCTCCGTTGCCGGATTACAAGTTTCCGAGATGTACGGTAGGGCTACGCCTGCGGCGCAAGCCTTTGCATCTTCCGTCTTACCGGTACCGGCAGGACCACGCATCAGAAAGTTCCTCATTCGGAACCCCTGAAGTGCAGCTGCAGCATGTTGGCAGACAGTGATCGCACTTTGCGATACCACGTACCAACTCGGCAGTGTAGGAACCAGTTTTACTTCATCGGCTGTTAAGTCCCTCTCACGGAACATGTACTTGCCGGCAAAGTCATCTGTCTCGACCAGAATCTTAGCTGCACTGTTGACGGAAGGGTCACCACCAAAATTGGCGGTACTTCCAACCAGAACTGTATCAGGCTTAAACATCCCGGACTCGACTTGCTGTTTCTTGAGTCTGGACAAGTTCACACTTGCCAGATTCACATTTATCCCTGCAGGCCCTGAAGGGTCCAAAAGACGACGGTAAGCGTTATCACTCATCATCGCCATTGCTATAATTGGCTGATCTCCATCCACCATGTTTTGCTCATAGAGCTCGTATGCGGTTTTGAATTCATCATCAGCCATAAGGTCGGGCATTAAAGCCAGAACTACGGCTGTTGCATCGTAATCCGCCTTGGTTCCCAGTGAGTAAGCTGCCAACGTGCCTGTGAACGAATCACAAATAGCACCCTGTAGCTTGCCATCAGATCCCTTTACGATCATATGTACCTTACCGTCCGGTGTGAGTAGTTCAGCGACGGATGCACCTGATAAAGTTCCTACGCCGCCAGGGATTTCTCCCGGATCGGTTTCGTTTTTCATGTGCCACCATCCCTCCACTGCTTCAACCACTGAAGGTGAAATTGTGGAAGCGGTTTTACCGACTGTATACTTACTGACTGTTCCGTTTACGGTTTTGGGAAGTCCGCCGGATATAGCTCTATTAAAGCTCATAATGAGTTGCAGTTTGTTATTTGCCATTTTTTTGCCTCTTCTTTTCTCCCCGTTAGTAGGGGCTCACTTAATTCAATTCTTCTTCGCACGGCACACAGGAGTCGTCTGGTGTTGGAGCATTTAGCTCGCAACAGACATACTCCGGTTTGATCCCGGCATATTCTTCTTCTGCAATGTTGTTTTCCTCAAACATCGGTTCAGTGTCCGCAAAACTAGCATCCGCTGCCTTTACAGGCTGTATGCAGTTTTCGAATGGGATCTGAACCTCAATTCCCACTTCAGGGGAAATGATGTTTGCCGTTACAAAATCGAATAGGTCACCATCTGTCAGCTTTTGGCAAACAAGCGGCCACATAAACAACTCTTCTGGAAGCTGATCCGGCGGAATGATGAAGACCGCACACAAAGCAACGTATGTTGCCTGGCACTGTTCTTCGAGCCACAGCCTCATGTTTTTGAGGTGTGTTTCCGCGTAGGTCTGGGCTATGGCCGGCGTGAATACTAATTCTTCAGGCTCCGGATCTACGGGGTCCATCTCATCGGTTTCTTCGACCATTTCCTCGACCATTTCCTCGACCATTTCCGTTTTCGGTTTGGCTTTCCATACTTCTGCCAATCGGATCAGGCGGTTTCCGGAAAACATGGCTATTGCCATCTTTTCTCCGTCTGCCGTTCCTGATACAGGGATCAGGCGAATGCCTATATCCCATACGTTTGACACTCTTTGTTCTATTTCCTGAATGGACTGCGGGTGAACCCAGCGGTAATCAGGAAATTGATAGCCTATGACTCTTAGCAACTGCCAATAAGCCGTCGCATCGGGTCTAAGATTGTTTTCCCTCTTTTCAAGCAGTGCTTCTTTTTCTCTGGCTTTTCGGGCCTCCATTTTTCTTTTTTCGCTTGCGGCTCGGATTATCCGGGCAATAGCGATATATGAAAATATGAATCTACCGGTCATCCCAGAGAGCAAAAGCAGGTATACATTTGCCACTGTGTTCTTTTTCATCTACTTTTTTCACTCCTCTCTTGCCTTAAAATAAAAAAAGCCAAGCAGTTTGTTTTGCTTGGCCTTTTTTGTTTGATGCTCGATCCTTAACTCAAAGATCGAATGGTAGGTTACTTCCTATGTCATCTTCTCCCTCGAATAGGGGAGAGTCCAAGTTTGGATCGTAACCGGGTGCAGATGCGCCCGTGCTACGTGTATCGGCAACATTTGCAGCCGGCTGTGCCGTAGGCTGTTTCTGTGTACCGGAGTTTTGGGCGCCATCGGCAAACTCCACTTCATCAGCGATGATCTCGGTGGCGTAATGCTTCGTTCCGTCTTTGTCCCATTGGCGTATTTGGATGCTTCCAGCAACAGCAACGCGCATTCCCTTGCGGAAATACTTGCCGGCGAACTCACCCTGCTGGCGCCATGCGACGATGGACAGGAAATCGGCTTGTTTTTCTCCGTTTGCGTCCTTGCGTTTGCGATCGACTGCGATCGTAAAGGTGGTAACGGTGATCTGGTTCGGGGTTGTTTTGACTTCCGGGTCCTTGACGAGTCTTCCGATTAGATTGACTTTGTTCATACTCTTTGCCTTCTTTCTTCTTTGCCTTTTGGCTGTTTTTTGTTCTTTTTTGCATATAAAAAGAGACGACTCGAAAGTCCTCTCCAATTAACAATTTGATATGTAAGCGCACAAATATGTGTGCCGAATTTTTGTAAAATAATTGACTGGGGGAAGGGTTTCCGAAATGGAATAGAAATTAACTTGATAAAAATATATTAGCACACTTTACCATGCAAGGCAAATACCAGTAAACCCATACTTTCTATTTTCTCTTGCCGGGAGAATCGATGGCTAAATACTGATAGATAACGTGTTCGCCGTTCAAAAGAGCAGGTTGGCTGGACTTGGTTGTGTAGATTTTGATAGGAAATCCCTCTTTGGCCACATTTCTATTTTCCTTGCAGTAAAGAACATAGGCCATTCCATCAATCGATTCAAAACTGATTGTCCGGTTCTTTTTAATAGCACTGAAAACCTTGAGAGCACTCGTGCCGGAGAAATTATTGGCTGTGCAAGTTCCCTCGTACACATCATAATCTCCAGTTGCCGCAGTCTGGTAAAACGTGTATGTCAGATAGACGAATACACCAACGATCAGAACACCGCCTGCTATCATGAAGAACAGATCCTTATTGGCTTCTAATCCGGTTGTAATTATAGTAATCAGTACGGCCACCAAAACAAGGAATGTAAAGGCTACCAGTTTTATGAATTTTGCTTGCAGGGCTTCTGGAAATGCGGCAAAGCGATGGATTCTGATTTTCTGCTCGTCTTTCCGCCCTAAGAAGTCGTTTAATTTCATCGTGCGATCTCCCTTTCAATCCAACATCTTCGCCGTTTGGCAGGATGTCGTTCAATATGATGATGAGGTTCTTCCACTTTTTATCTACGGAGTATTCCAAAATCAAATAACACTTTTCCTTCCGGATCTAAGTACAGGACCGCAGAAAAACTCTTTCCGGTCTTTTTCCCGATAAAGCCGTCGAGCATGTCCGTTCTTCCTTCCCGTGCTAAATCAAGAAGGGTTTCGTCGTCGAGTTCCTTTCCTGCCATTGTGCGCCAAAGAGTAAACTTGCAGTCTTTCCCGCTTTTACAGGTCAGTCCAATATTGTTAAACTGCAGCATCCCGCCGCATATCGGGCAGGACAATTCGGCGTCTCTTGTTTCTCCCTTCTCTTTTTTTTCTCCAAATCCAAATATCACTTTGTGGTCCTTGTCAAGCAGGAGTGTCGCAGAAAAGGTCTTGCCGGTCTTTTTGGACTTGAACCCAGCGATCTCCTTTGTAGCTCCCGTTACGGCTAATTGCATGAGTTGCGCATCTGTCAGATCTTTACTGCAAACGGTACGCCATAGTACGAACGGGCATCCGGTTTCTTTATGATTTTCACATGTTAAACCAATACCGGAAAAACTTAGCTTCCCGTTGCAAACAGGGCACTGAAGATCGGTATCCTTGGTTGTGCGGTCTCCGTCCTTTTTGTCAGCAAACGCAAATGACAACTTGTGCTCCGCGTTGATCAGCAGCTCCGCTTCAAATGGTTTCCCGGTTTTTTTCGATTTGAAACCCTTGATCGTCTTTGTTTTTCCCGTTTTGGCCAACATTTTAAGGTGCGCATCCGTCAGCGTTTTCCCTGAAACAGTACGCCAGATTACAAATGCACAACCGGATTCGTGGAAGCCCGTGCAGGAAACACCGACCTTGCTAAATACCAGGTCCTTGCCGCACATGGGGCAAATACCAACCGATTCTCCGGATTGTTCTGCTCCTGATTCACTCCTGAATGTCTTATCTGATGCAGAGGCCATAATGACTTTTGACCATGCCATCGTCGCTTCTTCAATGTCATTGACGAATGACGAATAGTCTTCCTTTCCTCTTTCAATGTTTCCCAGCCGTTTTTCCCATTGTGCTGTAAGAATCGGTGATTTCAAATCTTCAATCGGGAAGATCTGAATTAAAGAAACGCCCTCTTCCTCAGCGAAAAACTGTTTCCCCTTCCGGGAGATGTAGTTTCGTCTTTCAAGCGTCTCGACTATGCCGGCTCTTGTCGCTTCTGTCCCGATTCCCGAGTGTGCCGGATCAGTAAGGATCTCGCGCAGTTCTGTATCCGCAATCGTTTTTCCCGCTGCGGCCATAGCCGAAACGAGTGTTTTGTCATTATATCTTTTGGGCGGCTCTGTCTTTCCCTCTTTGATCGAATAGAGTCCGTCAAGCACTTCACCGACCGTAACACAGGGAAGCAAGTTTTCGAGTTTGGGCATTGCATCCACGCAAAACCAACCAAGCTGCACCAGTTCGGATCCCTTTGCGATAAACGGTTCACCAGCGACATCGTGGACAATCGCTGTGTTTCGGATAATCGCATCCGGGTGTGCTAAACGGATGAGAGATTTGGCAATCAGGTCATATACCTTTGCTTCGTGATCGCTCAGTCCTGACGGTGTTTTTCCGGTGGGGATGATGGCAAAATGGCTTTCCACCTTTTTATCATCGAATACGTACCCGCGCAGAGCTACCGACGACAAAGGCGCCACATACATTGCGTAGTCTGGCATTTTGCCCAGCTTCTTTACCGTTTCTGCTGCATCCCCCTTCATGTCGCTTGTGAGGTACTGGGAGCTGGTTCTCGGGTACGTTGTGTATCCCTTCTCGTAGAGCGTCTGAGCTGCATCCAGCGTCTGCTGAAGAGTCAATCCGTAATGACTGTTTGCAGCCATCTGCAAAGTCGTCTGAGAATAGAGAACAGGAGGGCTATAGGTTTTTTCTTTGGACTGCACGGTAGCTACTGTACCCTGGTGGCCGTTGACTCTACTTAATACGGCTTCGGCTTCCATACGTGTTTCAAACCGATCCGTTCCGTGCTGGGCAAGATATTTTTCCTTTGCAGCTGTTTCAAATTCCGCCTGCACAGAAAAAAACGGCTTGGATATGAAATTACGAATCTCCAGCTCTCTTTCGACAAGCATGTTCAGCGTTGCGGTCTGGACACGCCCAATACTGAGCTGTCCTTTTCCGCGCATGAATTTGAGGGTAGTAGCCGTGGTTAAGTTAATTCCTACCACCCAGTCGGCGATCGATCTTGCGCGTCCTGCTAACGTCCTATTGGTCTCCTCTGTCCCATCTAACAAAGATGAAAAGGACTTGCGGATTCCTTCGTCGGTCATGGAGTCAATTTTGACGCGCTTAAAGGGGCCGGAAAAACCAACTTGCTGGGCAACATACGAAAATATTACGGATCCCTCTCTATCATAATCGGTCGAGGATATGACAGAAACACCTTTTTTTGTAAGGAATCCTTTAATGAGCTGAAGCTGCTTGAGAACACCGGGATCCGGCTTGTCTTCGCCTTGCGCTTTGCGCGGCATGATCTCATATACCTCGGGAATAAATGGTATAGGAATTTTACTCCATTGCTTGAATTCAGGATCGTAATCCTTGGCTTGCTTTAGTGAGCACATGTGACCAAAGCCCCAAACCACGACCGCCTCTTCACCGTTCCATTTTCCTGCCATATACCCGCTGTTCTTCTGGTCAATTCCCAGCGCTGCCCCAATTTTTCTGCCCTGATCGGGCTTTTCTGCATAAATTACTATCATAAATTTAGCTTACCACACGTTTCGTGATTTTTCAACACGAAACGTGTTAAATCCATGGATCTAAAACGGCTTCCAGCTTGCCAAGACTCAGGGTTGCTGCCAAGACGTCAACTGCGAGAGGATCATACAGTTTGCCTGACTGTTTTCTGATGTTTTTTATGGCTTCGGCCGTGGAGATGTGCGGGGAGGACGGTGTGTCTTCTATCATGGTTACGAGGGCTTCGGACACCCGCACAATTCTGGAAATTTGCGATATTTTTTTCCCTTTTAGACCATGCGGGATCCCGGAACCGTCCCAGTTTTCATGGTATGAAATGATGGCTTCTGCGACACGAGGAGACGGATCTAACGCGCTGGTAAAGGCGAGAACTCTATTTGTGGCTGCTTCGTAAACGGGCAAGGCAGCTGCCGTAGGTGAAGGCGTTGTTTCCATGCGAGAATAATTCCCTTTTTGCCGGCCTAGCTTGATGAGGAAAGCAACTCTGGCTGCTGAGGCCTTCGTCTCTTCATTACAATGAAGAGATTTTGCCACGGCGGCACTAAGGTCGGATATTCGCTGCGCCCTACGTCTTTCGTCCTGGCCAGGGACACTGAGTAAATCAAGTCTATAATTAATAGCTGCCGTCTTGTTGACAACGCGATTATTCAATTTGTCCTTGATTATGCTTTTCCGGAGTTTGTCCATGAACTGCTGATAAGAGAGGTTGTCATCAGATTCTTTAGTAACATAGCCTGCACAGACCGTGATAACCATCCCCGTGGAGCAGCACTGCATAACCGCTTTCACAAGCTTTTCTTTGATGATACTCGCAGCTTTTCGGTCCGTGTTGGGCATCAAGATTCCGAACTCATCTCCGTTGAAACGGCCAGCAATTCCATTTGCGGGTTTCAATTCTTCGATAATTCGGGCCACTTCGCAAAGAACTTTATCACCCATTTCACGGCCCTGTGAATTATTGATCAGCTTCAGGTTATTGATGTCGGCACACAGCACCGTAAACGGGTACTCTTGCTTCATATCCATGTCAGCAGCTTTCTTTTCCATAGCATCATAATTGTAAAGACCAGTCAGTATATCGTGTTGCTTTGCAAAATTTGTCTGGTACCGGTCTGTGACATCAGTGACGACAAATTGGAAAAGAGATTCTCCGGAAGGCGTGGTAATGGTGGAGTTTCGGCATTCAATCCATTGAGGCATCCCTGAAGCGATATTTATTTCGTGAAGACTCGTGAAGTTATAGGATGCAACACGATGTTCGATTGCAACTTCATCAGCGGGTATGTTAAGTCTGGTTAAAAGATCCGATGCCAGCATGCCGAGCGACTGTTTTTCTTCAATACCCGCTTTTATCAGCGTGGATGGGGAAACATAAACGACTCTGCGTGCTGTATTGCAGACAAACACCAACATGGATGTCGTTGAAATGACATCCATATACATATCAAAAAAAAGATCTTCCCCCGGTTTTGTTGCATGAACGAGTCCCGTGATATCTGGTTGCATTGGGTTGCTCACTTGTTGCCCTCCATTATTGCCATTTGTTTCTTTTCGGTTTATTTGAGTGACAATTTGCTCTTAGTTCATCGGTGGGAGACGAATTTCCAGCAGCGCGTGATGCATACTGCCGATATCGGTTATAAATACCGTTTCCTCTAACTCATTGTTGCCCGCAAAACCGATTTTTATTAATGTCTCCAAAACAGCCCCTATTTACGGATACAAATTATATTCAGTAAAAAAATTATAACATTTCGGCAGGCCATTCGTATAGCGATTACTATATCAAATGTGACTAGATTCAATATAGCTTTTATATCAATGAAATCATAACATTTATGATTTGACGGAGTGTTAGTCGACGCCCAAATTTTACGCGTTTTTGAAATAAAAAAAGGAGACCGCTATTGCGATCCCCCTTCTTGCTTATCTAACCTTGTTTTGTGTTTCCATGACTGCCTGGCGCACATACTGATCCTCGTCATTAGAAAGGGCGGCAAGGGCTTCCGACGGAGTGTGTTTGTTTTGGGCCACTGACAGCCGTACATACATATTTTTGTCATGTGCCATATTTGCAAGAATATTTGCGGGAGTATTTTTATGTGCGGCAATCATTTGTTTCACGTCATCGTCGTCGATAGATGACATGATAGTGAGAGTTTCAGCCGTGTTGTTGGGGTTCTCGGCCACCAATACACGAATAATTCTATCCTCGTCATTAGCCATGACCGCAAGAGTCGCTGGTTTTGTGTTTGCGTTTCCAGCTACTTTTACACGCACTTTCCGGTTCGCGTCACCAGCCAATTTTTCGAGTATATTTGTGCTTGTATTAGGGTTACAGGCTACGTTTGAACGCACCAACCAACTTAGGTCTTTTGCAAGTAGCTCAAGCGCTTCCTCGGGTGTGTTAGGGTGTGAGGCTACACTTGTTCTCACCTGCAAGTATATGTCGTTGGATAAATATACAAGGGCGTCTGTGGGAGTCATTAGGTTTTGTGATGCTGTTAGTCGTACCTGCCAATCTTTGTGACGAGCCAAGGTAGTCAGTATATTTGCATCTTCCTGTTCTCTGTTCATGGCATTAGAGTCCTTTCTTTTAGTCGAAAATGGCAGCTAGGTGTTCCTGGTCTGCCCTCTTCATTCTTTCCCATTGACATTAATCATAGCATATAGTATGCGTGATCGCTGTTGCGTTATTCATATGGATCTCCTTTAATCAATGAAAAGAACGCCGGTTTCCCGACGTTCTCTCCTCCCTATTTGTTTTCTTCTGTTTTGCGTTCGCCAAACAGTCGTACAGCGCTAAGGATGTCACTTATTTCCCTACCGTTTCCCGACATGAAATCAATCATGTACGCGTTACCAGTCCCGAAAACCGTATAGCATCCATCTCCGTACCCACTGCTTGACACAAGCCCTTTCCCATCGATGATTCCACCTTTGGGATCTTTATCAAGCGTGAGATCGCAGCAAGTCTTATAGAATATTTTGAAAGCAGCGGAATCCTCACTTGGAGGGTATATTTCATCAGAAAATATCCCAGCCTGCCCAGAGTCAACCCCCACACTATCAATTGTTTTCCATCCGACCAGCGGCATAACCCACTTCCCAAATTTATCGGATTTGGCCAAAACGATGGAGGTTACGCGGCTGTAATTGCCGTTACCTTTTGCATCATACGGACCATAGATTTTTTCGATGATGTAGGCACGATACAAGCCCGGTTCCGGGTTTTTGTATTCCATGCTGCACCATAGATTGCGGTCATAGCATGGATCTGAGAATCTTATTTTTTCTCCGAGGCTGATTACTCCGCAATAATAAGCGGTGTACATAACCATGCCCCTAGAATTGTGCTGATTTGTTTGTACAGTTACCTTTTCCACTCTTTTTCCTTCTTTCTTTTTAATGTACCCAGTTCAAGCAATCATTGATTGCCATATACCACGGGTATTGAATGTCGAGCTCTTCGAACACCAATAGTGTGCCGCCGAAATAGCAAGATACACACTCTCTTACGTTGAGCAGGCCACCCTCCTCACCTTCTTCAATATCGTATGCGAACATGCCTTCTGGTATGCCTTCCCGGTAGAGATGGGAGTCGGTATAAAGGCCTGGTTTCCCGAACAACGTGATGGGCTCAAGCTCGTTTTCTTTTAATTCGGAATACTCCTTCATTCCCCTCCAGGGATCATAATAGTTTCCTGTGAGGTAAAAGTTTTCCGGTTTTTTAGACTGTTGAATGTCCACTCTTTTTCTCCTCTCCTTGTGTTTTGCACATTTTTGCGCAAAAAAATAGAAACCTACATCTTCTGTAAATTTCTTCCTTGTTATTCCGGCGATGCCGTTATATTAAAAAACGCGGCCAAAGCTGCGTGAATTCTTGAAATAATTGACCTGAATCTCTTTGAAATAATTATTGACTTGATATGTGTATATTAGCACAATTGGCGAGAAAGGACAATTTATCATCAATTCATTCTGCAGGAAACGGAGTGCCTTCTTCTTCTCCCGCACTCCTGGCTGTGTGTCCGCAACAGCTTGCAAGAACACATGTCATGTACTTTAAGGACACATTTCGTTACTTCCGGATAGTTGTTCAAAACCGTATGTCATACCAGAATATCCGGCTGGGAGCCGTCCTGCTAAGGATTATTGTTGATGGGAGCAGGCTTGAGTCGCTTACTTGTTCACGCTTGTTTTTTGTGCTTGCTGTTTTTCCTTCTTTTTTGATGAAGTTTCCTCGGCCCGGATGTCTTTGACAAGCATCTGAACAGTTTCTTTGTTATTCCAAACATTGATGTCAAGGGAGTACAACACATCGATCCGGCTTCCTACAGGATAAAGCTCCGCAAGCGATCCCATATTGAAGGCAATCGCATCAAAGGATCCTCCGTCCGGCCCGATCAGGCCCAGTTTTACATGTTTTCCCGTGTTTCCTACTACTTTCCACGTGGCGATCGTCATACTGGGAGTGATAAACAGGGGTTTGCTGTTTTCTTCCCCGAATGGTTCCAGGCTGCTGATGCTCATAGCATTTTCTATCGTGATTAAGGATTCTCTGATCGTCAGGTCTGCTGTCAGGGCAAAAGAAAGCCCCTCTGGTGGGATTACCTTCTTAGCGTGAGCAAATACCGCAGCTGCAAAATTTTTGAACTGTCCCGCCTCAAGCGTCAATCCAGCAGCCATGGCGTGTCCACCGAAACCTAGGAGATGATCTGATGCAGCGCTGAGAGCGTCCAAAATATCAAATTTTTCAATGCTACGGCATGATCCATGCATGATTCCGTTTTCTTCCGTCAGAACAATGGCGGGCTTTCCGTACAGTTCCACCAGCTTGGAGCAAACGATCCCAACGACACCCACATGCCAACCGCTCTGGGCCACAATGGTGACCGGTTGATTTTCAAATCCTTTCCGATTCTCCAGTTGTGTAACAGCTGCAGAGAAAATAATCTCCTCTACGGCCTGCCGTTTTGTATTTAGTTCATTTAGGTGGATCGCTGCTGTCTGTGCCTGTAAAAGATCGTCCTCCAAAAGTAATTCGAGTGCCTTTTCGGCTTCCCCCAGGCGGCCGGCGGCGTTTATTCGCGGCGCCATAGCAAATCCCAGTGAGTCGGTCGATACGGTTCCATCTTTCCCGATTGTTTTGACCAAAGCCTGGATACCGGGTGCCAGATGCGGCAGGGTTTTATTCAAGAGCTGAAGACCAAGTGTGACCAGGATCCGGTTCTCGTTTACAAGAGGAACGGAGTCCGCGACCGTACCCAGAGCAACCAGTGCGATATCGTAAAGATAAGCCTTGTTGGGCATGTACTTGTTAAGGGCTTGCAGAAGTTTGAAAGCTATACCAACCCCGGCAAGGGACCGGAATGGGTATGGGCAGCCGGGGATCTTCGCTTCGATCAGCGCCAAAGCACTCGGAAGTTCCGCCTTGCATTCATGATGGTCTGTCACGATTACTTCGATGCCACTCTCATTAAGCCGGGCAATTTCTTTAACACTGGTAATGCCGCAGTCCACAGTAATAACCAGGGAAGGCTTCTTTTCCATAATTCGCGCCATACTATTTTCAGATAGGCCGTATCCATCTTTTAAGCGGTCCGGAATGACACAATCGCAGTTGATCCCCAGCCGGCGGAACTGACGGATCAGAAGTGCCGACGCAGTAATCCCATCAGCATCATAGTCCCCGTGAATCAGTATCAGGTTTCCAGCCTGGTGATGGCGTACAATGGCCTCACACGCCTTGTGCATGTCAGGAAACAAGAAAGGATCATGGAGGCCCTTTGCATCAACCTGCAGAAACGCAGCGCGTTCTTCAGGCGCAAGATACCCGCGCTTGATCAGAATGATATCCGCAAACGTCAGCCCCGGTGCCTGCGCCGCTTTTTGCATGTCGATGGTTTTTGGCCGAACTTCCCATATATTTTGCATAACTCTTATCTCCCCCTCTTTTACAGAACACCCAATCTTACTAATAGTGCTACCGCACAAATATACGAAGTACAGATCAGGAACGTTCCTGACAGCACCCAGAAATCATAGATTACAATACAGTCCATTATGGATTGTGCCTTTGCTAGGCATCTTTGGGCTTTAACAGACTTTGCAATGAGTCTCCAGCAATAGTTTTTCATCAAACACACTTCCTTCTTTAACACTCTCATTATACCACGAATTGTGTGATAGCGTGTCTTTATTTTTGAGTTTGATGTGATCATATAATAAAGACATCGGAAAACCGATGCCTTTACGGGTGTTGCTTTATCGCATTAAGAAATTGCTTCTGGATCCGTTTTGCATAGTGTCCATGCAGCTTCTCTGGCTGCTCTTTCCCTCAATATCCGGCATCTTGTGTTCCAATCACGCGAAAAATGAGAGATCCAGGATGTTGTCAGCTTGGTGCCGGTATTATAGCCGCAGTCCGAGCACGCGAGCAAATTCATTATCCCATCTTGATAGGCAGGTACGCCGGCTACTGTATATGTACGCTCTGCTTGGGTTGCGTCGCGCAAAGCCAGATGAGATGATCCGCATTCCGGGCAGACACGAAATTTCTCGCCGTTTATTGTGACTGTCTTTTTACAGTACATAGTCAATCACCCTCCTCTCATTTATATTTGTGAGCCTTCTGCTGTCCATTATCAAAATTCTTTATAACGCATAAAAAGCTTCGGAAAAAGCGTCTCGGTACTGAGTGAACTTTCCGCAATCCAGCTCACCACTATTGGGCGTCATATTGGTTTCAAGCACAACGGCATACAAAGCATCTGTTTCTTCGCTAAGTTTTGCATAGATCGAGACAATATCAGCATACTCCTCTGGCAGTGATGCCATATACGCATCATAGTCAGCTTTCTTTTCCATAGCATTTGCAAACTGCGTAAGTGTGAAGTCAATGTCCTGCGACTCACCTGTCGAACCGGTACCGTTGGAAAGATACCATTTGACTTCGCAGAATCCATTGTTCCAGATGTCACCTACAATCCAATTGTCAATTTCCGATAATGTGTCTTCCACGGTCATTTCTGTTGTCCCGGATGTAGCATCAGAAGTGTCCGCAGAATCGGATGAACCGCCATTGAAAGATTCACTCATAGCAAGCGCGGCATCCATAAGGCCGCCTGTCAAAGCATTTGCGAACTCTTCGTTCGGTTCAATGGTCCATTTTCCGTCGCTGAATGTCATATCAACCGTTGCTGTAATTGTAACGGTTCCCTCTTCCTCATCGATTAGCGATGTCAACAAGGCAACATATTCGGCATTAGTCTCCTCTTTGGTCTTTTCGCTGTCCATATTCGAAAAGGCTGAAGCAAAGGCGGCTATCATATATTTTCCGAGCACTGACTTCATATCCTTATTGGTGATATCAATTACAACTACCGCGCTGTCTTCTTTTTCCGAGACAGAGACAATCTTATAGGAGAGATTGGCAACGAATGCCTCTAAGTTATCTTCAGTAAGACTCTTCTCCTCGTTCGTCGCTGCATCCGTTGTTTCGGTGGTTGTATCCGTACCATCTGTCCCTTCCAGAATCGAGACCGTTCCGAAATACTTTTGTATTGTAACTGTATCTGCCTTTTGAACTGCATCCATAGCGTTTGTCATGGCTTGCTTTGCCGGCATACGCGATACGCCGCAAGCTGTCAGACTAATAGTCATGGTAAGTGCCAGAAGAACCGTAAGGATCCGTTTCATAATTCCGCCCTCCATTGTAATGATTATGCGATGTATATATTATAACCAAGATATCACATTAACTTATATTCGAATTTGACTTTTAGTTTTACATTTGATCAAGTGACAGACTAAACGACGGAAGAAAGTTCTCTATGAAGTACGTTAGTTCCGGCAGGTCGGTGATTTTGTTGATGCTGTCTTCAATGGTTTTCTTGGCTTGGGCGAATTCTCGGTTGCCGGTCTCCTCTTCCTGCTGACATTTGATGAGAGCACTCAATCGGTCCGCAGCTTTTACCAGCCGCATTGACTCGTTTGTTTCAGGATCGCTTCGGTCCGGACTCAGAACACCTCTATAATCCCCTGCCAGGTCATCCGGCAGCATTCCCAGCAGAGTCTCATTGGCAGCCTTCTCAATTTCCTTGTAAGCGCCTTTGATCTCCGGGCTGTAGTACTTGATAGGAGTAGGAAGGTCCCCGGTAATAATCTCGCTCACATCGTGGAACATGGCCAGGGTTGCGATCCGATCCGGGTTCACTGCGATTCTTCCTTCACTGAAGTATTTCATACGGATCACTGCCAGTGCGTGAGCGATGATTGCTACCTGGAGTGAGTGCTCTTGGATGTTTTCCGTCTGCGTGTTGCGCATCAGGCTCCACCTGGTAATGTGCCGCATCCTACTGACCATTGCATAAAAGTGATTACTCATTGCGAGGCTCCTTTCCTGTTACCGTAGGAAGTTGTGTCCACTCTGTGTAAAATTCAGAGTCGGATGCAACCGAGTTCCATAGCGCCACTGCCCATATTGCTGCCTTGCTCATCGGGGCAAGAAGATGCGCCAAGACCCACCCGTCCTTATCCGCGTCTTCCCTTGTCGGCAATTCATCTGCAGTAACACGAGTTCTGGAGCGGTCGGCATTGTTGAGTTTCAAAATGACCTCGTAGTATTCGGATTCGGATAAAACGATCGTGCATGAGTAATCGTTGGAAACATGTGTGCATTTGTCTTTGAAATCGTTACTGTTCATTTTTCGTGTCCTTCCTTTTCTGGCGGTGACACAAATCCGTATTTAATTAAAATCAATCCTATTACTTTTTTTGCCGCTTCCTCTGCCGGTTTATTAGCGCTGCCACAAGGTATATCTAAAATACCAGCGGCATTTATGGCCGTGTAGGTTGTGGAGAGCGTTTTTTGATATTCTATTTCGTTGCCAACGCACGTATTTACAAAATCCTCAAGATAAATCAGACGTGTGAGTGCAGCAACGATTGCCTGCCTTAGATCGTCATCATCTGTAAAGGTTTCCCAAAATTCATGGTAACAACCAATTTTCGAACTATTTATTTGCTCAATCAACTCCGCGTTTTTCCTGTTCCATCCCTCTGTCATTACCGTGTAGAACGCCTTGTCGAATGCTTTTTCAGCTGCTTCCTTACTACTGTCATTAGACATATCTGTGATATCCGTAGCATTGCTGTCAGTGCCCAGATTTTGCTTGCTACTCTCGGTTTCGTTGACAGTAATATTCTTTCGAGATTCGGCAATCGTTTGTTCTGTTTCAATGCGATCTACCTCACTCGTGCCCTTAACGCCATCCAGGATCTCTAAGATATCCGCTACTGCGTTACTGGTGCGGCTTGGAACCCCTTCTTGTCTCTCGCAATAATCTCGGACTGCAGAACTGCCTTTGATTGCAGTTATAAGAAATTCTTGATGTGAAACCTTCTCAGAATATATTTTCAAGGACGACAAAACATATGCGTCATCAAAATCGGGATCCTTCTGATCCTGATAGTAAGCATATGTTTTTTTTGCATTTTCAAAATCGTTTTTATAGGCAAACAATTTATTCTCTTCGATTTCAATAGCCTGTTCCGGCTCGCTCATACCGCATTTCCCTCCACAATCTCGTTGATTTCAAGAAGCACGTCAACTAATTCCGTCACAGATAAATCATTCTCCGATTTTTGATGCAATGCCTTTTTAATAGCTTCAACCTGGCCCTCTGCCTGCGACTGATTACGAAGCGCGGTAATGGCAAGCGAACAATAAGCAATTGCTTTGTCAAGCTCTTTTCTCTGCTCTGGGGTTATAAACCAAGATTTCCAACCTTTTGCTTTTCTAATGCTTTTTTCAAAATATTTTATCGCCATCTCTACATCGTTTTTGTCATCCATAATTATCCACCTCTATAAATATTATAACACACGTTTTGTGTGATTACGCGAAGTAATAAGAGTTTTTCTGAAAAAGCCGCTCCTTTTGTGGAACGGCTTTCTTGTGGAGTGCTGCTTTACACGATACAAAGTTTCTTATTTAATCGCCGAGTTCTTTCGGACTGTGCTGCACGGTGATAACGCTGATTGCGTTTGTCTCTATGTTAAAGAGGATCTCTACTGACTTGAAGATGCTGCCATATGTATAGTAGTGATATGTTGCGGATGTCTTATCTATATCGTTGTTGTTTTTCAGTTAACCTTAACTTTCAGTTCTTTTCCGGCCTTAAACACCGGTGCTTTGCTTGCCGGGATTGTGATCAATTCGCCGGTTGCCGGGTTGCGCCCCGTTCTTCCCGCTCTCCGCGTCACTTTGAATGTTCCAAATCCTACGAGACGGACCTCTTCCTCTTTTGCCAGAGCTTCGGCAACACTCTCCAGTACAGCGTCAACTACCCTGCCAGCGTCTTTCTGGGTTGTCCCCGTTTTTTCGACTACCTGATCAATTAATTCCTTCTTATTCATGTCTCTTCCTCCTTGTAAATTGCATAGATTTGCTTGAATGAAACAGTCTTTAGTTTATCACACGTTTTGTGTGAAGTCGAGCTATTTACCAATATACTATAAATTTGTTAAATATAACAACAAAAGGCCCGGGAACTGGTGTTTTACCAGTCCCCGGGCCTCTTGAAATGTGTTTCGTTTACGTGATTGTGTTTGGCTGCCAGGTTCGCAGCGTCTCTGCAAACCCACTCACTTGAGCTGCTGTGTAAGGTTGCTGCTCAATCAGAGCTTTGTCCTTCTCCATGTACTGTTCCGGTTTCCGGTAGACCTGGAGTTTGTAATATGGGAGGAGCGGAAGCTCCTGGGCCATTTGACAAAGTGCAGTTTCTGTCAGCTGCGGGAATACTGTGGTTCGAACGATGGGAAAGATCGGGTACTGTTGAATGAGCCGAATAGACTCCACCACCCGCTCCGCCCTTACATTCTGACCACACCACATAGGATACTGAGCAGCAGGGGCTTTGTAGTCAATTGCTACGCAGTCCACCAGGCCGGCTTCCAAAATACTCGAAAGCATTGTTGGATGAGAGCCGTTGGTGTCCAGCTTCACTTTATATCCCATCTGCTTGAGCTTGCCCAAAAAGTCGGGTAAGTCTTCCTGCATTGTCGGTTCTCCTCCTGTCACGACCACGCCTCCCAGTTTGCCTTTACGGGCCTTGAGGAAGTCTATGACATCTTTTTCCCTGATGGATCCTGATCCGTTTGGGATGAGCTGCCGGTTGTGACAATAGAAGCAGTTGTCATTGCAGCCTTGTGTGAATACTACGGCGGAAATAATTCCCGGATAATCACTGAGGCTTGTTTTAACAAATCCGCTTATTTTCATGCGCTCACCTTCCCCGAACTGACTACAATTGCATTTGCGATCGCGCCAAGGAGAAGGAGCTTGCCTGTCTGAAGATGATCGGGATTTTCCAGCGGAGGAAGACTACAGTCGTATTTGTACTCTATGTAGAACTGACAACGCTCCAATAATCTCTTGTTTGAGTCGCTGTATGCGGAAGCAAGACCAAAAGTTGATCCTATACCGCGTTTTGAATGATCCGATTCAGTTATTTCGTTTAACGAAAATTTTTCTCCCAGTACGGACGATACTTTGTCTATGCTGGCAACAAAGGTGCAATTAAGAGAATCCAGCTCCCGTATATACCTTCTCTCATTCAGATAAACTCTGTATATGGCGCTCAGGTGTTCCTGATCCGCCTTGTCAAACATTTGGATTCCTTCCATTTTGTTAGGCCGATATACGGTTTGCAAACGGCCTTGCACAAACTCTTCCACAGCTTCTTCCTTGAAATGCCATGACGGCAGTATTTTTTCCACTTTTTTCCCTTCTTTCTCTCATTTTGATAGGTTCGGGGAAAGAAGTTTGCCTTCTCTCCCCGCCCTTCCTGTTTTACCAGTCTATTTGTTTATGCAACGCCTGCGGCAGCGTAGTTTCTGTCAGCACACGAGATGATTTCGTTTCCCGCTTCCGTGAAAACGTCTTCCAGACTGAGAAGCAAACTTCTCGCCTCTTCTTTTGAGGCGTCTTCAAATCCGTTCTGGACCAAAACATCTTCGACAGACCAAATGGTCGCCAAGACACAATTGTCCGGATGATATATGTCGAGCTCATAGGAACTCATACCCAATATCCGGGAGATTTCTTCCTGATTGTCGATTGCCTTCTGGTAAGCGGCTTCGTCCTGAACCAATAATTTTAATTTACACATTACTTTTTCCTCCTGTTATATTTTGATTTTTTCTTCTGTTCTCGGAATTTCTCGTCAAGCGTTCTCGGATATTTCATCCATGACGTACTTCTTGCGCAGACGATATTCTTCCTTCTTGCCTTTGTTGAAGCACTGAACGGGTCTGAGATAACCAACTACTCTGCTCCAAACTTCCGCGTCTTTACCGCAGGCAGGACACGTAAAGTGCTCGCCATTGATGTAACCGTGGTCATTGCAGACCGAGAAAGTCGGCGTGAAGCTCAGGTACGGCAGCTGATACTGTGTGAAAGCTGTCCGGAGAAGCGATTTGGCCGCTTCAATGTCCGGAATTTGCTCTCCCAGGTACAGATGTAATACGGTTCCTCCTGTGTACTTGGTCTGTAAATCGTCCTGGAGATCCAAAGTCTCGAAGATGTCATCGGTGTATCCAACGGGCAACTGCGTGGAGTTGGTGTAAAACTTTACATCGTCTCCAGCTGTGATGATATCTGGGTACCGTTTGAGATCCTTTTCAGCGAGCCGGAAACTCGTGCCTTCGGCCGGTGTGGCTTCCAGGTTGTAGTTGTGTCCGGTTGTCTCCTGCATCTCCGTAAGGGCGTCACGCATGAATTCGAGTGTCCGTATTCCGAACGCCTGTCCTTCTGCGCTTGTGATGTCCACTTCTTCGCCAAACAGGTTCTGTACAGCTTCGTTCATCCCCAAAAGGCCAATTGTGGCGAAATGGTTGGACCAATACTGACCGAACCGGAGTTTGACATCCTTGAGGTAGTTTTGCGAGTAAGGGTAAAGCCCTCTTTCGGTCTGCGTCTCAAGGATTTTGCGTTTGACTTCCAAACTGTCTTTGGCCAGATGCATCATCTGCAGGAGCCGTGTCTGGAATTCTTTCTCTGTCTTGGCCACGTAAGCAATACGCGGCAAGTTGATCGTCACAACACCGATGGATCCAGTTAACGGGTTACTGCCAAATAGGCCGCCTCCGCGTTTTCTGAGTTCCGAAGTGTTGATCCTAAGCCTGCAGCACATTGAAAGAGCATCTTCCGGTGAAAGATCGGAGTTGATGTAGTTACTGAAGTACGGAATTCCATACTTACAAGCAATTTCCATGAACCCGTCGACTACCGGGCTGTCCCATTCGAAATCCTTGGTTACGTTGATTGTGGGGATCGGGAATGTGAATACCCGGCCCTTGCTGTCGCCTTCTTTCATAACTTCACAAAACGCCAAATTCATGACATCCATTTCGGCCTGAAAGTCGCCGTATTTGTCCGTCTGGGCTTCTCCTCCAACGATGACCGCCTGGTCCTTCATGGTGGAAGGCGCCTTTAAGTCAAATGTCAGGTTTGAGAACGGACACTGGAATCCGACACGGGTTGGCACATTCAAGTTAAAGACAAACTCCTGAAGAGCTTGCTTGACTTGCTTATATGTCAATCCGTCGTACCGGATAAACGGTGCGCAGTACGTATCGAACGAAGACCATGCCTGCGCTCCAGCAAACTCGCCCTGAGTGGTGAAGGTAGAATTAACTACCTGTCCCAGAAAGGACCGCAGATGCTTTGCGGGGCTGGACTCGACTTTACCCGGTACACCGCCAAAGCCATATACCAGCAGCTGACGTAGATCCCATCCCGCGCAGTACGGCCCGAAAAAGCCGAGGTCGTGGAGGTGTACGTCACCCGAGATATGAGCCTTGCGGATTTCTTCAGTATAGATCTCATGCAGCCAGTAGTTCTTTGTGAACGCCTCTCTGACATAGTTATTGAGACCGTTGATGGATTTCCCGGTATTGGCGTTCTCGTTAATCTGCCAATCCTTGTCGTCCAAGTAATCCGAGAACATGTTGATCGTTGCTCCGACCAGGGCGTTAGACTCCCTTGACGCACGTCTCTTCTCCCTATACAGGATAAAGGCTTTTGCTGTCTTGGCGTGTCCACGCTCGATCAGAACCTTTTCAACGAGGTCCTGAAGATCCTCTACATCAATCGTTTCGGAATTGAATTTCTTGTTGGCAAGAGTAACCACCTCATCGGCGACGGCGCTTGCCTTTTCAAAATCATTTCCTCCAACGGCATTAGCTGCTTTGAAAACAGCAAACGCGATTTTGTCTTGTACGAAAGGGGCCTCAGTGCGGTCCCTCTTTATAACGGTTTTAATCATAATAATCATCTTCCTTTCTCTTTTGAATAGTTAAGGCGTCTCCGCCAAAATTACACTTTTCCTCCATTCTGTTTGTGATTTGCCGACGATTCTTCTCCATCCGCTGCCGGTCAGCGTTTGTGCTGATCGATCGCTTGTGAGACTATCAGCGTCGTTGTCCTTTTTTCTGTTCAGGTTTCCACCCTCACCTCCTTTATTATCTGTATTTATGTAAAACGTTCCAAAAGAACGCACAAAAAAAGCCCTGATTCCTTTTTGGGGAATTGGCTCCGTATTAGCACAAATGTGCTGGGGAATATATTCGGATTTTAAGAAATTGAAACTGAATAAATCAGATTAATATAATTTACTGTGCTCTATATAGAGTTAATTGACTTTGTAGCCACAGTTTACTACAAACATTCGATTGTAGCAAATAAAACTGAAAAAGGGCAAAAAAAATAAGGCCGCCCTGCTTTTACGCAGAACAGCCTTATTGTTTGTTAATTTGCAATTGAGATTGTTATAAAGGTTTATTGCCACCGAGTATGGAGGCATACTCAACGGCGAGTTGTTCCATCGTCGGTTCCATCTTTTGATTTTCAACCTTGTCAACGGTATCCAGAAGTTTTTTGAACCGCTTCATAATTCCTGTGAGAATTGCTTGAAAGGCGACTTGTGAAGGGTAAGTTTGAGGATAGTCATATAGATCGATGTAATGGTAAAAGGACAGACACGGCTCATTTTCATCAAAATAAGCTTCGCTTTCTTTTGTATAGTCGCACACAATTTGTCCGGCGAGAACAGTTTCCGCTTTTTGAAAATAACGGATGATGCTCTGTTGCCGCATGGAGAGAGGATGGGTATATTTCTTGCCAATATCAATTCTTATATTCGGCAGTGCGTTTTCGGGTCTCATGATCTGAACAAACACAATAGTGCCTTCCATAAGCTTCACGTGTAATATGCTGTCCACCATTGGGAGTGGAGAAGGCTCGGTAACAACCTCCACAAATCCCAGTTCTTTAATTATTATATGTATTTCATTGAAATAGGCGTCCGTATCCATTGATTCTATTGCTGCCATGGCATGTTTTCCTCTCTTCAATCTTATAAGATCTGCGATCCCGTGTTAATATTGGAATCTCAGTTAATTATATTCGGTGTTCAGGTGACTTCAAGCATCCTATCCATTATAAGTGTAACGTAGGCTTCATAATCTTGATCTGTTGTTACCTCTCCCTCGGCAGACATCGGATACAAGGCGTAAGTAAAACTGTCAGTATCAAACATAACACCAACTAGCTTTGTTTTTATGCCTGTTTCTCCAGTTTCTTCTCCTGAAATTGCATCAAGAATATCATACTCAGAATCGTAAAACTGAAGCGTAGACTTGATACCTTTATATGTAAAGTCTTTGTATGTGTAACTCGTATCCCCGAGCAACGCTTCTCCTTGCGCCTTGTCCATTTCTACAGCCTTGACGTATGACGTATCAACTCCGTCAAAAGTAAGTGCATTTGGTGTAAAATTGATCATTGTCGCAGATAAATTGTCTGGAACCAATACCCCGAAGTTTGTTCCGTTTTCCAGATTCAGCGTAATATTGTCACTTAGCTTAATCTTGCTGAAGTTATCTATCTCTATTCCAGCAATTGCCGTGCTTTCATCAACCTTTTCGAATATGAAATCCTTTGTAAATTTGTCTATGAATAGATCTGCACCATCTTTATCGCATATCAGATTTGCTTCACAGGCTATAAAGTAATACTCGTTTAGATCATATATAAATTCAAACTTAAAGCCGTTGTTATCTTCAGAGTCATATGCGAACTCAGAAATTACAACTTTCCAACCATTTAGCTCCTTAGTTGTGTATTCTGTACCTTCGCGATCCTTCCGGGCTAATAGCCCATCAAAAGAAAAATCTCCAAGATCTGTATCACTAAATTCTTTCAAACTCAGTACTGTCGATGAAATAAACAGATCTGTGCGTTGATAAGCAAGCTCAAGATCATCATTTTTTGACAGTACAGTGTCCTTGACTGGATAAAATATACCGTCTTTGTTAATAGTTACATGAAACATATCATAGGCTTGCATGTAAAACGAGTACGTATTGGCTATCTGTATCTTTCCTTCACTCGTGTACGGTCGCTTCAATGTGTCAGCAAACCGAAGATCCGCCATTTCTCTGTTTGAGTATATCGCATTATCAACCTTGTTATCCCAAAACGCGTCACTCAGATCACTTCTATTGTAGATGACACCATTTGTAAGGTCTTCTGCAGTAATACCAGAGGCTTTCTCGGTAGCTGCTGTGGCATCCGCCGCACCACTACCTTTTGCAGTAACTCCGCACGCTGCTAGAGAAACTGCACTCACCAAAATAAGACATACAATGACCATTGACCAGAATCTTTTCATTTTATTTCCCCCTTATTATTTTTAAGTAGCCATGAGTAACAGTGTCGCATTTTTCTCCATCTCGTTCATTGATGTTGTTTCGTATATCTAACGTAGTCTCCTACTGCATACATTTAAAGAATCATATCAATAACAGTTAAACTATCTATTATTCAACTTTTGGTACGTATTTTCCATCTGCAATTAACTTGTTAGCAATTTCAAGAATTTCAGCTTTGTTTTCAATCAGTATTTCTTCAACTTCTTGTTTCCAAGTTTTTGATAATTCAATCGCTATGTGTTTGATGTGTTCATCTTCATATCCCGTAAGCGAAAGAGAGTCATCGGTTAAGATGATATACTTTGTGAGTAACGCGTTTGCACTTTCCACGTCAGCACCATCGCTGCCCATGCAGCCATCCGAAGGTTCGTCGTTGAGAAGTTTTTCCGCTAAAAAGCCAGCATATTTCACCATAACCAGTTTTCTAATTTGACTCGCTTTTAGTACCATGGGAATATCTAATAGGACTTGTCCCCCTGCATCGCCGTTTCCTATAATGTTCACTTCCTTTGTTGAAAATCCAAGTTTTTTTGCTGCAATATAATGACCTGCTTCATGATACGCCTTTATCTCCGTTGTTTCTGTCATACACACCTCAAGGTTTGGATCGGTTACCTGTACAGAAAACGATGGATCTTTTTGCAATTCTTTCATGAGTGACGTTATTGTAGTTTCGTTATATCGGCCCATCCCGGTTCCCGATCTTACAACTTTATCTTTGTGCCAAAAGCGGTTTACCAGATATGCAAGCTGTACAAGGCCGCATCCGGCTAGTAGTAAGGGGCCAATAGCTACCGCTGTCCAATCTTTCTTGGCAATCAGGTACAAATATTCTATCAGGACGACGGGAATAAATGCTGCTGTTGCACCCATCCATAGCAGCTGACTAGTGCTTGTGTTTTTGCCGGACATGCTCATAGCTAAACCAATAAGTATCGTAAAAAAACAAATCAGATATATTTCAAACAACAGCGCTGCGTCTGCTGGGGTTCGCACTACGCTTTCTTTGATCATCAAGGTGTAAAAATGCCACGCGCCGGATCCGGTCATCCACAATATGTATATCGATATTATGAGTTCGATGATCCTGTCCGCAATCCTAAATATTCTTAATTTGCGATAGGATTCCGGGAGAGAGGGTATTGGACGGCCGGCTGCTGCCGTGTGATGCGATATTGCGCGATCGGTTCCTTCGATCATATAATTTCCTCCATCTCATTGTTTATCTGCTCGTTTGCTTGCCACTTTGGCAGTCTATCTATCCCGTCAATTTCGAGATTATCCAAGCAGAATACAATCCCCCTGCAGTATTTCTCCCGGTCCTCGAGAATTTCAAATGTCGTATGAGGGATATTTGTTTTATACTCCCATGAATATCCGTTTTCCCCACACCATATTGCCGTTATTATTTGGGAAACCGCAAAGGCCGCCTTAGTATGTTTGCAATCCAGACATCGTTCGTCCGGGGAATATAGTCCATCTGCGTTAATGTACGCGACCCCACCGTTATACGCCCCTCTTTCGTCAATAATCGCTCCGTCAAATTCCATCAGATCGTCTGAAGCTCCATAAACAATGACAATCCTATTCGCCTTGGCCAGAGCCCGAATATCTTTGGGTATTTGATGGCCGTACTCCATTCCGTCCAGCAAAGATGCAATTAGTTTCAACATGTTGCCCCTCCAATTGTATTCACACGTGTCACGCGAAACATGTTTTGTGGAGGGCGAGCGAGTCTTACCCCTTTGGCCGTATTGAAGTCTGATAGTGGCGAGACAGTATCGTATTTGATCGGTCGATCTAATACTAATGCGTAGTTCGCGGTAATATTACCATCAACACCCACAAACCCGATTTCTTTCGTATATTCATTGAATTTTTTGCTTCGGAACCATCCCTCTTTCATGTTTGGTTTTATCTCTTTCAAAGTGCACCATTCCAAATACATGTACTTCATAAACAGAAATCGTTTATATGTTGGCGGCAGAGTGTCCCAATAGTGTTTGCCATAATTCAAGACATGTGCTCCTGCAATCGTTACTTCACCAATTACGGCCCCTTTGCCGCCCTTGTTTTTTGTTTCGTATATGTATGCCGTAATATCTTCTGTCGGATATTCCTCGTCCATTCCTTTCAGTACGCGACTCCTAAATTCATACGGTTTATAGCCGCTCATGGTCATATCTGCCCAGGGGGGGTTTATACTTATCATTACTTCCATATCTTTGTCTACCCGCCTTTCATTACATTGGATTACTTCACATTAAATGAACTTAGGCACTGTACGGAGCATAGTTATCGTGTGTCGTGAGTTGTAACAGTTTGGCACTTTTGTTGCAAACTTATTTGCAATTTAGCATTGTTGCCTCATTGCGGTTCGTTACATTTGCATAAGCAAGAGCTGGAAGTTCAGATTACTTCTCACTCGCATGTCTATTGGTTTTTGGGAGTATATGTCACGGATCGGGGAAAGAGATGTATCTTCCGGTCCATGGTAAAAATGGACTCTCTTATTGTTTTCCTGGCAATATGCACACTCTTGCGTGCAACAGTTGTTCAAGCCTATATCCAGATAGTCCGCTGTGTTCAATCCGCTTGACGAGTAAACGTCGCTATTGTATCCGTGACTAACTGCGCCGCGCATATTGGCTATCTGGGAGCCGCTCACCAACGGGGCAACTCGAAGCGTCGTCAGCCGTGCCAGGTTTTGCTGGCCTGCATACAGAGACGGCTGCATTTCGTTCTCGATAGCGATCATGGCCATTTCACTTACGAGCTTGGCCATTTCTGTATCTTCCGTTTTGCTGTATCCGATATATTCAGTGGTGGCCGCATCAAGGGATCCCTGCAATCCGGAGAACACGACGGTTGTTGCCGTGCCCTTAATCCGTTCCGCAAAGTACCGGAAAGTACGCAGGTGTGCTGCAGCATCGGTGAATTCGGTCATAATAATCGGTCCATAATGCCAAACTACCCGATTCGGTGCGGACAGAGCAGCAATCGTGGAAAACGACTCCAGAACCGCTCGCTTGTTTTTGATCTCTGGCTCTACCTTTTTCTCGTATGGTGTAAGACCTATGTTTGTCACGTAGTAATAGCCCCTCTGATTGAGCTCGTGGAAATGGGCCAGAAATGGTATAGGGTTTCGTGTCCATAGTAAAATGGCATCAATGACAGACGGGGACAACGCATAGCGATCCGTTCTTGTTACTCCTGGCACATGCGGATCAGCCACTCCTATATCCAAAAAGCCGTCCCGTATTCTTTTCATAAACCAACCACCATAAAGGGCGGGTATATCAGCCTTTACACTTGCAGACAGAATCATTTCTTTCTCCTTTTCAAGTAATTAGAAAAATCAGCACCATACAGACACCGAGCGCAACAACAGCTATGCCAACAACTTTCAGGGCGGTGATTTTGTCAAACTTTACATTATTACGTAACTCCTGATGGTCTTCCGGTAGAATGTCGTCGTAATACGGGTCGTGAAGGATTTTTTCCTCAACGATGCCGGCGGCAGGTTCGCACACTTTCCGTATGGGCGGAATCATGGGTCTGTTGCTGGTGGGTCTCCTGGGCGGCGACGGACAGTGAGCTCTTGCCGGTTCTGGCAGTAACTGGTTGGCTTCCATATCGCGCTTCGGCGGAAGAGGCACAGAACTTGGCATTTTCATCGGAGGAATTTTTGGTTTTTCCCCGGTCTGCCGTATTGGTGGTATCCAGGGTTTTTCCGAAATTGCTGCAACGACCTCAATCTGTGGCGCCACTTCCCTTTCAGTTGCACCATCCAGCTGGATTACTTCAGGAGTTTCTTCGATCTTCAACTCTGGTTCGGGATTGGTTTCCATATCCGCTTTCGTTATGAGCGGTGATCTTGCTTTGATCTTCCTGTATGTTACCGGCCTTCTGTCTGTTGCCATGGGTTTTTCTACGGGATTCCTTTGAATTGGTTTGCCGCATTTGGGGCAGAACGCGCTATCATCGTCCAACAATTTACCGCAGTACTTGCAAAATAGATTCTCTTCCATAAACGTTAGGCGCAACACATCTTACTTGCGTTGCGCCCACTCCTTCCCTTTTATATTATCGGTTCGACTTCGGTTGTTTGATCACAAGCTAAGATCATATGCTTCCACCGTCTCCTGTGCGCTTGGCTGTCCGGGATCACCCTGGTTATCGGGCACATGCCTTTCAATGGGATTGGTCATGTAGTATGAGGCGTAGTAGGCCTGTATGTGTATTCGCACCATTTCGGCCATTCGTACCATCATATTTCGTGTAACGGGAACCATAACCTTGTTCTCGCCCTGTCCCGGCTTGTACTTAGGAACGATCAGGCCTTTTTCATCAGCCATGCCAGGACCGGATTCAGCATTGAGAAGGTACGGCTTTTTGCTGCCGGGATTAATGCGGAACTGCCGGGAAATACCCATTTTGTCCGCCCTTGCCTGTTTTGTGCCGAACAGCTTATTAGCGGGCGTTCCTCCCATTGTCTCAAAGACAGCTTTAGGGAACGATGAATCCTTCGCAGCTTCTGCCAGTGAGGCAGCGGCCAATTTAGATATGGTTCCGCCTGTAATGTCACTGGCAAGCGCCAGAAACTCCGGGATATCAAGATAGATCTGAATGTTGTTGGTAAAGCGACTCTTTGCCTCGCGTGACACATCATATGTATAAAACCCCAAATGTACTTTTCCAATAGGAAATGCGTCATTCAACACTTCGACGAAACATTTGGATCCGTCAAGCCGGATGATCTGACTAGGGTTAACTATTTTTCTCGCCACTCTTTTGTCCCCCTTTATTTATACTCTTATTTTACCACACGTTTCGTGTGATTGCAAGAGTTTTATGTATATAAAACGGTTAAAGTGACTGGTACTGTTGGTTTTCAGAAAATTAACGATTTCTCGATCATCAGGGCAACCTCTTCCATTGCCTTCCTGTTTAACGAGGATGACGAGACGTTTATGGCATATGCTTTTCCTTGTTCCGTTTCAAACGTATACAGGTAACTGCTGACAATTCCCTCGTTCTGGACGTACTGTTTCTCTTCGGCGCTAATGGAGTTGAGGCTTGTCTTAATCTCATATCGGTTAATGTAAGCCCCGGACCCTAATTCGACGTCAAGATAGTTCACAGTCGTGACCGCAGCCTCAATACCGTTTTCCTCAGATAGTGGATTGCGAAGATACGTTGCCGCAATGGCCTGCGGGATCTGGGACGGGGCTTTATACGACTCTGTGAAGCTGGCCGTTTGAAGAAAACACGTAACCTGCAAGAATTGAAGCGCGTCTGTTTCCGACACGTCGGGACGGTATACGATCCGCTCTGCATTTTCATCTCTTGTCCATCCGGATGGGAGGCTAAATGATACGCTGTTTGCGGTGTCAGTAACCGATTGGGCTGTGCTTATGGGAAGGCCGGTAATGGCTTCTGCCTGCTCGACCGTGGGTGTGACTGCATCCGAGAGCGCTTCAACGGCAGCTATTTCGTTACTTGCACCGACCACAACAAGAGCGTAGCTGTTCCCATTGAACGTAAAATACGAGGCCAATGCGTAGGGCGTGATGAGCTGGTAGTTTTTCTTTTCATACAGCTGCAGGTTAAGGGTATCTCGTGTGATCAAAAGAGAGTTTACGGATGTGGCGGGAGATGTGGCTGCGACACCCAAGTCCCAGACGATATATTCCGTGCCCTCGCTTTTGTAGGACAGCTGCGGTGATTTTTGTTTGAACATCAGCCGAATGTTGTTAACGTCCGTTGCCAGAGGATCCTGAATGCGGGAAAATATATAGAATTCCACTGTGCCTTCCGGATTGGTAAACCGTGCATAGTCGGATGAGCCGGCAACATAGTCATACCCAGTCGGCAAGCTAAATGAAAGACCCATATTCCCCAGGCTGTAGGATCCCGAGAATGTTATGTCGGAGCCGGCGGCTGTCGAGAGCTGCGGCACGGTTGTTTCTCCTGCTGTATCTATTTCTTCCAGGCCGCTGCTTGGCTTCGGGTATGTGGCCAGGGCAATGTCATCTGTTTCCGGTTCGCCTAGATCTTCTGTTGTGGTTTCTTGGGATGCAGCCAGCCCTTCGTCTTCCTTGACCGTTGACTCAGAGGCTGCCTTTACTGTTCCCGTTGCCTGCGGGATATCTCCCATTCCGGTTTGTGTTTCTGTTACCGTGTTGCAACCAGAAAGTATTACCATGACAGTTACCATAACCAGGGCTACTATTTTACGATTCATTATTTTCTCCTCACGCGATTATTTGGTCATATTCCCCAATTTACGAGGTTTTTAGCCGTGATATCCTCAAGCGAAATGAATGGACTCTCCCAGAACCGTGCGTCCAAGGAGTCATTTCTGTTATCGCCCAAGCAAAAGTAGTGCCCTTCCGGAACAACAAACTCCGCATCCGTATAGATGGGAGTGTCCTTCAGGTAAGACTCTTCATATATTTCGCCATTCAAATAGAGTGTGCTGCCCTGAAGCGTAATGGTATCTCCTGGCAGTCCGATAATGCGCTTGACCAGGAGTTTGTTTGATTCCTTATGATCGAATACAACAATATCGCCTCTCTTTGGCTTTTCAAAGGCGTAAGCGACTCTGCAGCCAATACAAATACTTTTGGCCCGGATATCGGGATCCATAGAACCTGTTGGCACGTACATAACAAGGCAAATCACATTCATAAACCCCCATGTGACAGCACCAATCAATATTGGGAATAAAAACATATTGAATAGACGTACCCTTTTGCCCTGATTCTTCTCAGGTACGAATTCAATATCTTCAGGATTGCTATTATCTTTTTTCACTTTCTTTTTCTCCTCTCTGTTTTTATTCTACCACACAAAACAGATAAACACACGGAACGTGTTAATTACTCATTTTATTAATTCTGCATTTTTAGTACAGCGCGGTACGTGAGCGCGCTGTATGCCGAGGTGAAGTGACATTTAAGTTAGAAATGTTTCAATCTTAATTGTAAATTAACACGAAAAGCTTGAGGCAAATTCTATAAGTAGGATAATTAGAGTATTGAATATTTGACAGGTCAGATTACTATAAGTGTATGATGACAGTAAAGCAAATGACAGATTTTCTCGTAAATGTTATTATGTATATTTATAAATTGAAGTTTAGTTTATTTGGTTAATAGAAGAGGTTTTTATGAGAAGTGTCGTAACACAATATTTACACAAATTGAGTGAAAGTGACAAGATATGCTTGATGGACCAAATTGTGCATGCCAGAAATCTTTACAACAAAGCTATCTATCTCTCGCGTCAGTACTATTTTAATGAAAAAGGGTTTTTGAGATAT
>Ga0209540_10000442_pt1 | contig 39798 bp, 44 predicted proteins | sample BarGraIncu01121A_FD_184501 | JGI IMG/M metagenome (GOLD analysis project Ga0209540, IMG submission 184501) | Arctic peat soil microbial communities from Barrow, Alaska - Barrow Graham LP Incubations 011-21A (SPAdes) (version 2) | ecosystem: Environmental > Terrestrial > Soil > Wetlands > Peat... | reverse complement strand
GCGTCCTTGAGTCCCGAAGCAATATTGGGATACGAGGGGCGTCCGGGCAGGGCTTGCTGCATTGTGCGCCACACCTCATGGGTCATGCTGCGGTGCGCCTTGACGGTGAACAGGAAACCGGGCGGCGTCTTCTGCAGGAGGGATTCGAACAGCGGGACGGAGGGCATGCGGTAGAACGAACTGTCGATCTCGACCGCGTTGAAGCCCAGGCTGCGGGCGTAGTAGACGAGGTACATCGACGGCTTGACACCCGCAGGGTACACGACACCCCTCCAGTCGGGAAACGAGTAGCCACAAGTACCGATACGCAGGTCGGCGGTCATCGCCATGAATCCCCCTTATCCGGCTCCGCCACAAGAGGTGGCGGCTCTTCCCCAAGTGTACCGTCTGCGAAGGAATAATACAGCATGGCTTCCCTGAACGGCGGTGCCAGCTTGTTCTTCATGACCCGGACTCGAACGCCATACGCATCAACCTCGCCCTCGTGCCGCAGCAGCCCCTCGTGTGTCAGCTTCAGTCGCAGCGAGGCGTAGTAGGCGGGGGCGCTCCCCCCGATCGAAGCGGTTGCTTCCGGCGCAGCCATCAGGTATCCTCTGCTGAGGAAGAGGAGCACGGCATTGCGCCGTGCGACGAGCGGTGTCAGCTTCCGGAGGGCGCGCCCCACCAGTTCCGCCCGTGCCGCGTTGATGGGGAGTCCCCGCGAAGCGCTGGCGGGATGCATGGCAATGGCGGAATCGAGGACGAGCAGGTCGACCGGGATATCGGTCAGGAATGCAGCTGCGAGGTCGATGGCTTCCTCGGCTGTCGCGGGGGCGGTAGCCAGGACGTCGCGCAACCCGGGCTCATCCGTGTGCACCTTCAGCTCCAGGCTGTGTTCGAGGTCGACCCAGACCACCAGCAGGCCGGCGTTGGCAGCGGTTCTGCACGAGGCCATCGCGAGGGCGGTCTTGCCGGCGCTGCTTCCGCCGAAGATCTCGGTCATGCGGCCACGCGGGTATCCGCCGATGCCTGTGGCGTTGTCGACGGAGGTGAACCCCGTCGTGACGATGCCGATGTCCTTGCGGATGATGGTTCCTGCTTCAGGCATAGGCGGGAACAGGAGTGGCGTCCCGGGAGACGTCAAAGTACAGCCGTTCGACCCGTGCGATGACCATAGTGAGACCCTCTTCCGTCTTCTGGGCGCCACCGAATGTCCAAAGTATACGAGGCGCTGCATCTGTCGCCGATGGACGCCTGTTTCGAGAGTCAAATGCCGAGAGTTCATCCCCCCTGCCTGAATATTGGTGTTGCTCTTGTAAAAAAAAAAGACCTCTGTAGTATCTGTCTTGTCAGGAGGTTGGTACATTGGGTGCGCAAAATTCTAACATAGACAGGAACGGAGTCTTGCCTTTCTATTACCAGCTTGAAACCAGTATACGTGAGCGTATTCGTGATCATGTATGGAATCCAGGAACGAAGATTCCATCTGAACTTGATCTCTGCAAAGAATTTGGGTTGAGCCGGAACACTGTGAGGCAGGCATTGTTGAATCTGGTTGGCAAAGGTGTTCTCTACCGGGAGCAGGGGCATGGAACTTTTGTGTCACAACTTCCGTTTGACTACCCAACGGATCGACTTGTGGGTTTTACTGAAGAGATGAGAAGGAGAGGGATTGTTGTCAGGGCCCAGATCCTAGTAGCTGAAAAGGCTACAGTTTCTCTTACGGCGGCGGATGAGCTTGGGATTCCAGCCGGAGCAGACGTATATCGGCTCAAGCGATTGCGCTTTGCAGACAAGAAGCCGGTTTGTCTGCAAGATACATGTCTCTCAGCCACGTTATTTCCTGGAATCCTGGATGAATTTTCATCTGATGATTCCTTGTACGAAAGAATGGAACAGATGTATGCACTGACTCCTGCGTTTGCAACAGAACGCATCGAGGCGTCCCGTCCCTCTGCTGAGGAGGCACGATTGTTGCAGATAACAAAAGCCATGCCGGTGCTTCGTATTCACAGGCGTACCTTTCTCAAGAATGGCACTCCGTTGGAGTCAGTCAAATCAGTTTATCGCGGTGACATGTATTGTGTGGTTCTTAACTTGAGGAGGCCATAATGGAACGTCCTTTGGATACATGGACGATGGCAGAACTAGTAACTGCAATGGCATCCACATCCGAAAGAATCCCTAAATTGATGAAACAAGCAGCACCTGCAATTGTCCCTGTTGTCGATCGCATGGTCGATACTATTGAAAAAGGAGGGCACATCTTTGTCGTAGGTGCCGGGACATCCGGGAGGCTTGGGGTGCTTGATGCGTCCGAGATTCGTCCGACCTTTGGTGATCGCGATGTTTTCGTGGCAGTGATGGCAGGCGGTGATGATGCGGTGTCTGCTGCCCATGAAGAGGCTGAAGACCGGGAAGAACTGGGCGTCCAGGAGCTCGACCAGCGATCGTTCTCAGCTCGCGATTTCTGCATAGGCATTACGGCAAGTGGCACAACTCCGTTTGTCTGGGGAGCTCTCGAGCATGCGCGGGAATTGAGTGGAGGGACTGCGCTCATCTCATGCCGCTCCGGAAGCAGGTGCCCTTGGGCTGATCTGCTTATTGAGGTTAACAGCAGAGAGGAATTCATAAAGGGATCGACGCGGCTAATGGCAGGCACCATCGAAAAGATGATTCCTAATCTGCTATCGACGGTAACGATGGTTCGTTTGGGAAGAACCTATGGAGATCTTATGATCAGTGTCGTTCCGTCGAACAAAAGAACTCCTAGCGCGGGCTGCATCCATTGTTAGCACTATTCCGGGCGTTCATGATGCAAAGATGCTGCACTGAGGGAATAAATGAAAGAAGAGGATGGGGATGGATTTTGAATAATGGGGGTGGAACCATAGGAGATGTGACGTGTGTCTTTTTGAGACTGGATCTTGACAATTACCGAGAAGGACTAGAGGAGATAGGAAAATGATTGTAATTACCAGAATAGACGAAAGACTTGTTCATGGTCAGATTGGGGCCTCTTGGGCTATTGTATACAACATTGACAGAGTAGTTGTGGTTGATGATGAAGCAGCTAATAGTGAAATAGAGAGGATAACCTTTGAACTTGCGATTGCCCTTCCGAGAAGACTTTCATTGCTAAAAATGGATGATGCTGTGAAATTCTTAAACGAAAAGACAAATGAACGACTATTGATCGTCACAAAAAGCCCACATGCAGTATTGAATCTTATAAGAAACGGAGTGGACATAAAATCTGTAAATGTCGGAGGAATGTATTTTCTGCCTGGCAGAAAAAGGATAACGAGAGCGGTATACCTAAATGACGATGATAAGTCAGTCTTTTTGGAACTTAAGAAAGCTGGCATCGAAGCTGAAATAAGATGTGCTCCCCATGATAGGTCAATTGATCTATATCGAAGTATTTGAACATCTTAAGGAGGTAAGGTTATGGTAACCTTTGGTTATGCTTTGTTTTTAGCCGTTATTATAGGGATCATAGCTTCTGAGACTTATGGTTATATAGGTTTTTCAATATCCTTTCCTGTATTTGGCGGGGCTTTGATTGGATTGATTATGGGAGACCTTAGAACAGGATTGATTGTTGGTGGAACTGTACAATTAATGTATGTGGGGGTTCTAATGATAGGGGCTGCCATTCCTCCTAATGCTCCAATGGCGGGGCTCATCGGAACGGCTCTTGCAATACTAGCCGGTGGTAAGCCGGAAGTCGGTATAACTCTTGCAATTCCAATTGGTCTTCTTGTGCAGCTTCTTCTTATGCTTGCCTGGACCGTGAACGTATTTATTGTTCATAAGGCGGATACATACTGTGCAGAGGGTAACACGCGTAAAATTGAACTTACGCATTTAACGGGACTCATTGTATTCTTCCTTGCGTATTTTATCCCTGCCTTCCTTGCAATATATTACGGAAGTCCACTAGTTGCACAGTTTGTTAAGATAATGCCGGAGTGGTTGACGGCCGGATTGAACTCAGCGACCGGTATGCTTCCTGCAGTAGGTATGGCAATGCTATTGAGAATGATGGATTTCAAGAGATATTGGCCGTTCTTCCTCATCGGATTTGTTGCCGCAGTATATCTGAAACTCTCAGTTTTGCCTGTTGCACTTATTGGGGTGGGAATCGCGGTTGCTATTTTTGTTATGAATAAGAGCAACAGCGTTTCTGAAGTTGCCAGCAAAAACGTTGATACTAATAACAAGACAAGCGGTTTGATTGACAGCAAGATGCTGAAACGTGTCTATTGGAGAACGCACCTTCTTCAGGCCACAATTAACTATGAAAGGTTTCAGAATCTCGGCTGGAATTATGCACTGATGCCTGTATTGAAAAAACTATATCCTGATAAAGAGAAACTCAAAGAGGCGCTTGTAAGACACAATGAATTCTTCAATTGCCACGAGTGGTTTGCAAATCCAATACTTGGAATTACGATGGCAATGGAAGAACAAAGAGCGAACGGAATGGAAGTCTCAGGTGAAGCTATTACTGCGACAAAGGCAGCTTTTATGGGTCCCCTTGCTGGCATGGGAGATTCACTGATCCAAGGGACCTTTTTGACATTGTTCGCTGTAATAGGTGCTTCAGCAGCAATGAAAGGAAACTGGTTTGGGCCAATATTGTTTATCGTACCTGCGGTATTGGGTAATGTTTTCGTAAGATATTATGGGCTGGTATACGGATATAACCTCGGAGCAAACCTGATTGCAAGGGTACGCGAAACTGACATACTCCAGAAAATTGTTGAAGGCGCTACAATAGTGGGGCTCTTAGTTGTTGGTGTAATGGTTCGCGACTTCGTAAGACTTAACCTTTCGATAGTCGCGACTTTTGGCGGGGCAAAGATAGTTATACAAGACTTGCTTGACAGTGTACTCCCATCAATGTTGCCACTGGGACTAACACTGTGGTTCTATGCGATGTTAAGAAAGAACAGATCCATATACATTCTGCTAGCAATTTGCTTCATACTTGGTATTCTTGGCAGACTCTTCCTATTGGTTCAATAGTAGCACGAGCATATAGGGGCTCTATCAACGTACAATAGATCAATGAATAGACTGGAACTTCTTTCATATTCAAGAGGCAACCTGGTTGCTACCGGTATCACTCTGGAGGTTTCAAGGTTTTTGTAATCGCAATCTCATACCGAAATGTCATCCCGGGCTGCCTACGCAGCCCGGGACCTGAAAGGAACCTATCATGATTGGAATCGTCGTTGTTACTCACGGAGAATTTGCCGATGGAATTGCAAGTGCTGTCACTCTCATCGCAGGGGCCCAGGAACAATTCGAGACCGTAGCGCTTCGTGAGGGAGACAGTATCGATGGACTCAAGGAACGCATTCAGACAGCCATTGACAAAACGGACACGGGTTCGGGCTCGCTGTTGTTCGTGGATATGTTGGGAGCGTCTCCTTCCAATGCCGCGGCGTACCTCGTCACCGACTGTGTAGAGATCATTGCAGGCGTGAACCTGCCGATGATCCTTGAGATTCTGGCTGTCCGGGGTGAGATGGCACTGGCCGAGGTTGCGGAAATGGCCATGAATGCAGGCAAGGAGTCTATCCAGAGTTTGAGTGCAATAATGCGTCAAGCATTGACCAACAATCCGGGACACAGTGAGACCGGTGCGGCACCATCTTCAACCCAATAGGAGTGAATCATGGCAGTCTATCTACACATTGACAATCGTCTTATTCAGGGACTGGTATGTAACACGTATAAGGTATTGCAAAAAGGGATTAGGCTATAAATTGAAGAGGAGCAAATTGTCCTTTTGGAAAGAGGCGATGGATTTCGAAAAAGGAAACACAAAAACTATGGGGAGGTAAGTATATGGAATTGGCCATGCAAAAATATTTCTCGTCAATAATTGAGATTCTCAACCGAATTGAAAGCACACAGAGTGAAAACATCCAGAAGGCTGCTGATCTTATGGCAGATTGTACAAAGAATGGTGGAATCATTCATGCATTCGGTACAGGTCATTCGCATCTTGTTGCTGAAGACATATTTTGGCGAGGATCTACACTAGCCAACATACATGCAATATTGGAACCCAGCATGACAGGACATGCTGAAATAACGAAGAGCGAATATATGGAGAAGCTGCAAGGTGCGGGCAAACTAATCGTTGAGTATCATCGACTTAGTCCCCCGGATGTTATCATTGTGATTTCCAATTCTGGCAATAATATCGTTCCAATAGATGTTGCGATTGAAGCTTCGAAAAGAGGAGTTAAAGTCATTTCTATTACTTCTTTCGATTATACAAATCATCTCAAAACACTTCATCCTTTAGGTCAAAAACTGAAAGATGTTGCAGATGTAGCGATTGACAATTGCTGCCCCATCGGGGACGCTGTCTTATCTCTTGAAGATTTGCCAACGAAGGTTGGTGCCGTTTCAACGATTGCTGGATCTTTCATAGCTCATTCACTTGTTGTACAAACAGTCGAAAACTTGCTTAAACAGGGCGTAAAACCAGATGTATACTTTGAAGGCTCGGAAACAGCGAATTCCAAAGAAGTTGAAGAGCATAACCAGAAAATCATTGATAAGTATTTTTCAAGAATAAGAAATCTGTAGAAGTCACGGGTCCGAGGGAAGACAAGTCAGGACGTTTCCCTCGGACCCGTGATTGCAGGATGCCGGTGTCGCGCTGCAGAAATATGGGACCCTCGTCCCGGAGCTGACGCAGGAGGCGTGCTGTTGCCTGATCACTGACCTCGGGAGCCTGGAGGGGTTTGTGGAGTGGCGTCAGGCAAGGACGACACAACCCTCGACCAGCTGAGCACTCTCGATGTCCTCTGTTCCTGACCCGACGTCGACGATGACGAGGTCCTCGATGCCGTGACTGGCCCCGGATGGGAAGATGCCGCCGATAGATGCGTCGAGTCTCTGGAAGGGAGTCAAGTTCACCTTCTGTATTGATGTCTCGATTTCCTGTGCTGTCAGCAAGAGCGTCTTCACCTGATTGCCGTTCAGCAGAGACTCCAATAGTCTGTCTAACTCATCGAGCAAATTGAGCCAATGGATTCGTTCCCGCGTCGTAGTCATCTGGTTGCCCTTTTGTTTATGCCAAGCCTTTGTGTTGTTGCACCGAGCCCAACAGGAACTCCAGATACGACCAATAAACAACCGCCGCCCTATCACGGGTCCAGGTATCAGTCCAGCACAACTTCCCCGGCTGGACGTGTCCGGCTTCGCCCGCTTTTCCCTGCTGGTAGGTCCGTTCCAGGATCGCGTCTCCTCACAGCTCGAGGACCGTGTCAAAGTCAGCACGAGTAGGCCCACTCCCTTCATGCCACACAACGGCAAGAGGCCCATGGTCCAGCAATCCGGCAAGAGCGCCCCACGCCTCAGCACTTGTCTCCATTGCCACCGTAATAACCTCCGTATAGTTTCCTGCTCGTCAGTTGCCATCCACTTTGGCTTCGATAACCTTCTGGATGGCAACTGGGACATTCGACAGAAGATCATCTCCTGTAGCTTTCTCGATCGCGTCGACGCTGGTCACGTAGGTCTGCCACTTCGAGCTGATACTGTTGATGTTTGGCGTGTTGATGGCGATGACGCGGGTCTTCGTGGTGATGCGGCTGAGATCCTTGGTTCCATTGGACAGGACGACGGCGACTTTCCAAACATGAGACGGTACCGTGACATGTCCGCCGTCGATCGTTGTTGCAGTACCCTTTGAACCCGTTCCACCACTACCATACGAACCCATGACGATGTACAGTTCGTCCCCGCTTCTTACCAGACTCCTCAGGTAATTCTCGAAGTTGGCCCAGGTCCCCTCATTGTTTCTTGGTGCCTGGGGAATCATGTTTGTCATCAGGAACGTCGATGAATTGGCAGCAACAGAAGATGACCGGTCTGCTGAAGGGCAGTTGTGCCCACGGTCGAACCCACTACCGGAATAGCCGTTCGCCTGCACTTCGTACCAACCGGTTGGAAGAGTTCCATCTGCACGAAAGTTGTTCAACCTGTCTGTCGAACCGAGTGAGGAAAGGCCAAGATACCAGGATACCCAGTTTGGTTCACCCCGGGATTTGTTGTAGGAAAGCGTGTAATTACTTGTCGTCATCAGGTAGTTGTTGGGAGAAGCGGTACTGTGGACTGCCTTGCTGGGATTGCCAAGGAGCAGGTTGTTGCCATCGGCTGGCGATGTCAAAGCAATGACGGTCGAGGGGACAAGGAGTCCTGCGACCAGGAGAATCGCTACCAGAACCTTCAGCAGACGCGTTCTTCGCATGAGTTCCTCCTTCAGTAGGAATAGCAACCTACTTGATCATTCCCCCATTCTGTCAGTGTTCCTAGTACTGCGTGCCCTTCGTGTCGATGAAACCCCACCTGCCGTTGAGTTCGATACGAGCAAGACCCTCGCTGAAATCATCGGCCCAATTATAGATGGCCGATATTACCCTGTTCCTTTTGATGTCGACGTACTTTCTCGAGTTCTGTTTTGATAGCATGATCGTCGCCAGCTGCCATGTTCCCTTTGATGTCGACGTACCCATACTTTCCGTTGAGTTTGACAGGCGCAAGACCCTCGCTGAAGGGGCCTTCGTCCTCATAGACAGCGGGTATTGCTCTGTTCCCTTTGGTGTCGATGAAGCCCCACTTCTTCTTGAGTTCGACACGAGCAAGGCCCTCACTGAAGTCATCGACCCAATCATAGATGGTCGGTATTGCTCTGTTCCCTTTGGTGTCGATGAAGCCCCACTTCTTCTTGAGTTCGACACGAGCAAGGCCCTCACTGAAGTCATCGACCCAATCATAGATGGTCGGTATTGCTCTGTTCCCTTTGGTGTCGATGAAGCCCCACTTCTTCTTGAGTTCGACACGAGCAAGGCCCTCACTGAAGGGAGTCTTCTCACCAAAGGCCGGTACCGCCATGTTCCCCTTGGTGTCGACGTACCCGTACTTTCCATTGAGTTTGACTGGCGCAAGATCCTCGCTGAAGGGGCCTACGTCATCATAGACAGTAGGTACCGCCATGTTCCCCTTGGTGTCGACGTACCCGTACTTTCCATTGAGTTTGACTGGCGCAAGATCCTCGCTGAAGGGGCCTACGTCATCATAGACAAAAGGTACCGCCATGTTCCCCTTGGTGTCGACGTACCCGTACTTTCCATTGAATCTGACAGGCGCAAGACCCTCGCTGAAGTCATCGGCCCAATCATAGATGGTCGGTATTGCCCTGTTGCCTTCGGTGTCGATGAAGCCCCACTTCTTCTTGAGTTCGACACGCGCAAGAAGGTCATTGCTGAAAGAAAGTGCCCCGTCATAGATGGCGGGGATGACCATGTTCCCTTTGGTGTCGATGAAGCCCCACTTCTTCTTGAGTTCGACACGAGCAAGGCCCTCGCTGAAGGGGCCTACGTCATCATAGACAGTAAGTACCGCCATGTTCCCCTTGGTGTCGATGAAGCCCCACTTCTTCTTGAGTTCGATACGCGCAAGACCTTCGCTGAAGTCATCGGCCCAATTATAGATAGCAGGTATTACCAACTTCCCCTTGGTATCGATGAAGCCCCACTTCTTCTTGAGTTCGACACGAGCAAGACCCTCGCTGAAGGAGCCTTCGTCATCATAGACAAAAGGTACTGCCATGCCCCCCTTCGTGTCGATGAAGCCCCACTGGCCGTAGTAGCGTTTGACAGGCGCAAGACCCTCGCTGAAGGAGCCTTCGTCATCATAGACAAAAGGTACCGCCATGTTTCCCTTGGTGTTGACGTACCCACATTTGTCATTCAGTCTGACAGGGGCAAGACCATCGCTGAAGGAACCTACGAAATCATAGATGGGTCTTATCACCAATTTCCCCTTGGTGTCGACGTGGCCCCATTTGCCGTTGCGTCTGACGGGTGCAAGTCCCTCGCTGAAGGGACGTGCCAAATCATAGACAGCAGGGATTGCCACGTTCCCCTTCGCATCAATGTAGCCCCATTTGTCATTCAGTTTGATGGGGGCTAAACCCTCCCTGAAGGGACCTGCACCGTGGTAAATGGCTGGCACTATCATCTTCCTGCCCCCGTCGCAGAAGCCCCATTTGTCACTCTTTCGGTAAGGGATGAGCGATGCGACCTTCTTTCTTCTGGGCAACCTTGCCCCGCACCGAGGACAGAGAACAGGGCCATCAGGGATTTCTTTTCCACATGTTGGACAAAGCATTGAGCGCCTCCTTTTCAGATAATGCGACTCACGGCTCTTCTGCGGCGTTGTCAGCAATGGTGAAAGAACCACTACACAACAAGCACAAACTGCTCCTTGGCAATTCGCGTCCCCCCGAGAACAGCAGGATACTTACCAAGAACTTCTCCAGATTCGTTCTTCTCATGAGTCATCCTTCATCAGGAACAACAACATCATAGTGTGTATCAGGTCCCGGCCCGCGTCAATTTATCTTGGCCACACATGCTTCTGTCACCATTCCCCTGGAGGGGGTTGGTCCCTCGACAGGGGGCCATCTATGTTCTGCCCATCGTTAGGCCTACCCAGTTCTTCTGGCACACCTCATCGCCCACGAATGCGGGCATATGCAGAGGATGTTTGCCGTTCCTCCCGATCGGAGACTCGTGCCGATCATCAGGCCCAAGCACACAGACCTCGTCTTCCGTATCCTTGCGGCAGATTCCACCGCTGCATTGGATGGCATGGACGAACGTGCCACACGGGAGCTCTTCACCATCTGGCACCAGGGGATGGTCAACGAAGTGGTGAACCTGAACGTCGACTACCGCATCGAGTCGTGGCTCTACCGGGAGTATCTGGGCATGAGGCCCAACCAGGAGAAGTCCATCGGGTTGCAGATCGAGATGTCGGTCGCAGGGTTGGCGCCGAACGTCAAGCGCGATACGCCGCGCTCCGTCTATGAGGGAAGCAACGCTGTCAACTATGCCTATCTCCGCTCGATCGGCATCCTGCTGGGCCAGAACCTCGTGCGCGACTACACCGACTCTACCATCGTAGCGCTGGGCAAGCGGCTGGCTGCTGTCTTGGAGGAACCGGACACCGGCTTCGAGGGTGACGTGCGCGAGTCCAACGAGTGGGCAGCCATCCTTGGCGTCACGGACTGGTTTGACTGGCAAGCGTTCGAGGACGTGCCAGCATCATACCTCAGTTCTAGTTAGACAGTAAGGGCTTCTTGCCGAGGGGGGTTGCCACAGGACCCTTGAGAATGTCGCGTAGTCGTGGGTGGTTGTTGTCAGTGAAGTCAGTGCAAGACATAGCACCTCAATGAATCCTTACGGAATTATGTACTTGACAAACCTGAATCGGGGACACCTAACTGATGGGAAACCTAGATTGGCGACCTTCAGCTTTCTTGTTCTGTTGCGGGATAGGAGACTCAGGTAACTCCTCTGGCACTTTGGCTTGCATCGCCTTTTTGAATGCTTGTTTTAAGCTGAGTGGATGAAGCCACATCGGCTTCTCATTTCGGGGACTATGTTTTCCGGTGCTCATGATTGCTTCTTCCTCATAATGCAATGGACTGTTCCATATTGATCGCCCGATAAATCATCAGGTGCAGTGTGCTCAATATCTTCATCACGGCCTAACTTACTACTCCACCGCCCATTAGGCAATTGCCGAGAAGCGTGCATCCATAGGCCCCCCTTTTCATAGACTGCAACCTTGTCAAATCCATCCTCCAAAGAGGCAGTTTCGCAAATGACATAGCCCATTGCAGCAAACACCGCTACTAGGCTTTCTACCTTCGGACTTCGGGCGACGTTAGGCCATCGATATTCTGGTAAATGGCTCCACCATGTCGTGTTGTCACCGGCAGCCCACGCTATACAGTTATAGTACTCTGAGGGGCTGCTTGTTACCGTGTATGTATGAGCCCCAATATTAGGGAAGGCATTATCTATCCACATATCGGCTACCAACTGTAGCCCTGTTTCTTACCCCAGGCAATCCAAGCTGCTGCCATCTCTTTCAAGTGTCCTTGACTCTCTAGTGGAACTGGATCGGCTCCGGTAATGGCATATAGTGCCCAGAACCAATGCCCTGGCTTGCGTTCTAACTCCTTCAGGAGCAACGGCACTACGCTAGGCCCCATACCAATGATTCGCTGGTACGAGGGGTGCATAACCATCTCTAGTATATCAGCGCCGTGTGGACGTTCCCGCTCCCACTGTTGAGTCAGGTTGTAGAAGTCGCTCTCAATCGCGGTTGACCCTTCAACCCTCCATGGCTCGTCAGAAACCAGACGAGATGCCACATCCCGCATCGCGCGCAGCTCTAGCCGCATTTGGCCAGTAAGGCCGCTCTGGTGCCCGTCAACAAATGCCTCCCAACCTTGACGGACTATTCTTGTCAAGGATAGCAGTTCTTGTCTGTCAGTAGTCTTGCTGTCATAAGTTGGAACTGCAGTGGACATCCTACTCACCCCCTCTTCACTTGGTTATATATATGCTTTCGAGAATTTTCTTTCTCACAGCAGTGGAAAACCTACGCATATTTACGATATCACTCAATTTCTCTACCACAGTTAAGCCGCCTAGCTCCCCTGCCTTGAAATGGAGCCTGAAGAAATCATTCTCAACAAAAGCTTCCGAGATCTCGCCAATTTTGCTCAAGGGTAGGAAATTGAGCAACGTCCCTTGTTGCCTCCTGTCGCAATCATATAAGCATTTTTCACTCAAGATCATGAGGTCAAAGACCGTTTCAGGAAAGTCAGGCATGGGCCCTCGTGAAATGTAGTAATCGATTAGTTCATCAGTTCCTACAAACTCTGACAATTCCTGTCTTATCTTCTCAAAATCAAGACCAGTTTCCTCGCATAACGTCCCGATTTCGCTAAAAAGCCGTTCTCTCGTCTCCATTGAGCGCCTCCTCACTGGGTTGCCGAGCTGGACTAGGCCCATTCCATATCGCAATCTAGGCGAAGGTTAGGCGGTTTCCCCCGGTCATTGCCAAGGCAGCAACCGCCCATTCACCATCATCTATTCTGCGGTGATTCCAACGAAAATCAAACTCATCACAATAGCGCGGTAAGTGCCTAGTGCTTACATGATGGAAGGTGCCATAGATACCCCTCTTCATAATAGCAAAACAAGACTCAGCGGTGTTAATGTTAGCTCCATCCTTCCGAGCGTATTCCTTAGCGCTATGGTTTACTGATTCATGCCCGCCAGCAAACTCTGCGCCAATTCCATTGTAAGAGGGATTATCGTCTGTCATAATGGCAACTCTTCCTTTTGGACCACGGTAACTGGATCGCCTTTCTTGCGGTCGATAATCATGTTCTCAGCTGGCAGAACAAGTGGCAGCGGTTTCTTGAACAAATCAGCAGCGGACAGCAGCTGTATCATCGGAATATTCATCTTCCCGTTGTAGCGATAGGCCTCGTATTTCAGAGCCTCGACACGCATGCCCTTCGTCGGTTCTTCGAGCATCACCAGGATGCCAAAGTCGGCGCCATTTGCGACAACCGCACCATGCAGGTCGTGCACCATGCTAGGAGTGACAACCTTGTTGCTCTTGACCGAGATGATAGCCTTGCCAAGATTGTTCTTCTTAGAACTATCCCAGAAGGGGATTGTGCCGTCGACGCCTCCGTCCCCAGTCTTCTTGATGTTGCCAAGAGCGCCAGGAATGCGCGTGACTGCCCAGTACTGGAATTGCCAGCCGTCGCCATACTTCCGGGCCAGAGCTTCGGCGCCTTCAACATCACGGGGCAGGCCGATGACCTTAAAGTCGACACCTTCTTCGAGATACCGTCCTTGTTCGGTTGCTGAGGCTTCCAGTCTCTTCACAATGACGTCAATAGCTGGTATGGCAATATCAATGCCAATCCATCGTCTGTTCAACTTCTGGGCTACGGCTGTGGCCGTACCGCAGCCAGCGAAAGCGTCTAATACGATGTCGCCAGGACTGGAACTTGCTGACACGATGCGTTCCAGAAGAGCTTCTGGCTTCTGAGTGGGGTATCCGATACGCTGTTTATCGGCTGAGCCAATTGCAGGAACCTCCCACCAGTCTTTCATTATCACCCACGTGTACTGTCCAATATCATCCTTCAGAAAAGCCGATTTCTTGAACCCGTAGGTATGAGCCATGTACGATTTCTCTTTCAGGACGTTGAATGCGCACATCGACACGTTCTTGGCATAAAAGAGGATGATGTCATGCTTACGCGCGAATCTTCGCTTGGTGGCGCCTCCGGTCTTGTAGCACCAGACGAGCTCGTTCTGGAAGTTCGCGACTCCGAATATGGAGTCCATCACCAGCCTGAGGTAGTGGCTCGCTGTCGGGTCACAGTGAACGTAGATGCTTCCTGTCGGCTTCAGGACACGCCGGAGTTCGACGAGGCGAGGAATCATCATGACAAGGTACGCCATCATCGAGCTGGTCTTGAGGAACGAGTACAGGGCGGCTGTCAACGTCACGACTTCTTCAGGAATCGGGTCAGTAGTGATGCTCCCGCTGATGATGCCGTGGTACGTGGCAGCAGCTTCTTCACCCCACGTCCATGTATCGACGAAGACTTCACCCTGTGCTGTTTCTTTCAGGACGTTGCCAACGGACGGTTTGAAGAGAAGATTGTAGTTCGCGCCCGAGTTGAAAGGTGGGTCGATATAGATAAGATCGACGAGGTTGTCAGAAAGGTATTTCTTCAGTACCTCCAGGTTGTCACCGAAGTACAGCGTGTTCATCCACTTGGTCGAACGCTCGTCGCTCATGACCTTCCCCCATGTTGTCACGTTACCAGAACATTGTATGCGAAACAGCGGGCGTTGCTACTTGCTGAGCAAAGGCCACCAGCGGCCGCTGGATTCTGCTGGCCGTGGTCGCGCGAACTGGATGAACATGGCTCTCTGGTGAAGGACGTGGATATTGATGACTATGGGTACAGCCGGCCATGGAACGCGCGCCCAGAGACCGCTCGCTCGCCCACTGGCGTGCCGTCGTCGAATCTCTGGGCTTATGAACCGAGCGACATTGACCAGGTCGGTTGTGTCTACACTACGCAAGGGTTTGAGTTCGACTATGTTGGTGTCATCTTCGGCAAGGACCTGATCTACCGCTTTGCCCAGCAAGACTGGGCAGCACAGTCTGACTCGTGCTACGACAGCGTTGTGAAGCGCTCCAAGGGCAAGTTGCTCGACCTGCTCAAGAACACGTACCGTGTTCTATTGACCCGTGGCCTCAAGGGCTGCTATGTCTTCTTCCAGGACAAGGAGACTGCGGACTATGTCAGATCACGGATGGAGTAGTCTCTCGGCCAATATGGGAAAGAGCTGTAATTATCTTCGAGTCGGTGAAACTTGCGCAAAGACAAGACCGCCCAAACCCGGCTCTGCCGCCGCTCGATTCGTGGAATCTGCGGCGACCATCTCAGGTTTCAATTCCGGATAGGGACTCGCCAAGCACAAGGCTTGTGAAGAGTCTAAGACCGCGACCGAGTTGCTCCGAGCGCTTCCATAATCCTCTCCAGAGGAGAACTGGTTGCCGCGATGTTAGCTGCTTCTTTCTCGGCTTCGTTTTGGGATTCTGCCTGGAGATCCTCGGAGTACACGCACTCTTCTCCGTCGTACCAGACCTGAAACCACGTCCCGTCAGTTTCCTCAACCGTATAGGTGAGCCCCGACTTCGTGTCTATCATCCTCAGCACTCCTTTCCGCAGATTAGTTCAGATGTCGCCACAGCAGAGGCGGCAGGACGTGCAATGTCCTCTTCAGGATGGTCTCACCACGTGCCTCCCACATCATCGGGGGATCAATGAACCAGCGATCGCCAATCTCCAAAGCCGGGGCCTGGCCAGGGCACATGCAATTGCGCCACCACTCACTGAGTTCGTGACTCGTGATGAAGCGTCCCTGGCTTCCAGGTACATACAATGACTGGTTCTCGGCGTGTCCCGTAAGTTGCGTCGTGGGCTTCCTCATAAACTCATTATACTCAAGGTTAGCTGGGAGGCTACTCCTGCCGATTGCAGTCGTGTCTCCGCGCGTTGTCGGCAGCAGAACGCAGATGTTGTCCGGTCTCTTCAGGTACGCGATTGGGGTTGCATCAACAACCTGAGTGGCTAGGACGTTGACAAACAGAGGCGGAGGAGGCAAGTCGTGAAGAAGGTGAAACCGATCGGCGATGTCAGGCAACCGGGTATATGTGTTTACTGCGGTGCTGTCCCCGAAACTCGTGACCATGTACCATCGAGGGTTCTGCTGGATGAGCCCTTTCCGGATGACTTGCCTACTGTCCCTGCTTGCGGCATCTGCAACCACAGTTTCTCTGAGGACGAGGAGTATCTGGCCTGTTTTCTGGAATGTGTCGTGTGCGGCACGACGGACCCTGAGGTACTGCGCCGGCAGAAGATCGGCCACATCCTTGCGGTGAATCCGCGCCTGCGGCAAAGGATTGACTACACACGAGAAGGCCACAGCAACTTGGGCCCGGAGGATGAGAGCATCCGGAATGTTGTCTTGAAGCTGGCGAGAGGACACGTTGCGTTCGAACTCTTTCCGGGCATCGAGGAGCTGGGGTTCCCGACGCTCCGAGGACCCTCCGGGTTTGCAGTAATGGCATTGGATTCCCTGAGTGACAAGGAGAGGTCTTCCTTCGAGGACGTGTGGGCGCCAGAGCTGGGCCTGTTGCCGGAGATTGGCAGTCGCGCGTTCGTGAGGTGCGTGGAAGGAAACAGCGATCACCTCGGATATGGAGATGGATGGGTAGTCGTGCAACCAGGTCGCTACCGTTACGCGGTCACCGAGTCGGACGGTGTGCTTGTCCGCATGGTGTTGAGGGAGTATCTGGCCTGCGAGGTAAGGTGGAGCTGAGCTGATGGGATTGGAGTCCAGACTGCCCGCGCGCATGCTGTTCACGACTGTGGTCCTGAACACACAGTCCTGCACGAGGTCCGCGGTCGTCTCTGCCGCACACTCAGGCGGCTGACGCTCGGGCTTCCCTGACGGGTGTCGTAGGAGGAACACCATGGCCTGGCAGTACTACCCTTGTGTGGCGCAAACGGCCTGCAATCGATGAACTACTGCTGTCGTTCGTTTGACTAGTTGTGCCATGGCGCTACAATTCAGTCATGAAAGACGCTTCAGGAGTGCTGGTAGATAGGAACGCGTCTCCAGGAAGTCCGTCCTCGTGCTATGGGCAGTCGAAAGAAAGCCTGAGACGTGCTGCGCCTGTCGCTACGGCGACAGCGGCTTTCGACAGTGCCCCGTTCACGTTCGTACAGACTCCGTACTGCACAGACAGGTCGGGTGAGCTTCTCTCGCCCGTGCGAGCAGGCTGGGACCACGTCAGCGCATCTGATGAGATGGGCATTCATCTTCACGGGAGCGGCCAGGTGTGAGCGGTTCACACGAATCAGTGTCATTCATCGACCTCTTCGCTGGCTGTGGAGGACTGTCGCTTGGACTCACCCGTGCTGGTTGGACAGGTCTGTTCGCTGTTGAGAAGAACCCACAGGCCTTTGCAACGTTGAAGGCAAACCTCGTGAGGTCAGGCTCAAACAGCCACTATCACTGGCCAAAGGATTGGCTACCCGTGCAGAGCCACGACATTTCGGAATTGCTCCGGTTGCACGAACGGGAGCTGGCCAACCTTAGCATGAGCGTTGATCTTGTCGCCGGTGGTCCCCCGTGCCAGGGGTTCTCGACAGCTGGTCGGCGTCAGGCTGACGACCCACGCAATGAGCTGTTCAGGGAGTACCTGCACGTGGTGCAACTGGTCAAGCCGCGTTTCCTCCTGTTCGAGAATGTCCGTGGGTTCTCCATTCCGTTTGGCAGCGAAGTTGTCGTGGAAGGCGAGGCAGGTGCACATGTGCACAGCATTTCGGCAAGCGATATGCTCCTTCAAGATCTTCAGAAGCTTCACTACAAGCCATTCCCTCGAATCGTGCACGCGTGCGAGTTTGGCGTTCCACAGCTTCGCCCTCGTTTCGTGGTCGTTGCCATCAGGGAAGATGTCTGCGAGCGACTAGGCGAGGGCATCAATCCCTTTGAAGAGCTGTACGCTGCTCGTAGTGGATTCCTGCGCAAGAAGAAGCTTCCTCTCGACCCCCCTGTTTCTGCCGGTGATGCGTTGTCCGATCTCAGCGGTGACGTGAGGCAGCGATGCTCAGATTCCCCACGATTCGAGGAGTATGTGTACAGTGGCCCCAAGACCGAATATCAGCGGCTGATGCACCATGGCGTGGAGGATGACTCAATGGACAGCATGCGACTGGTGAAGCATAGACCTCCCACGACAGAACGTATCGCCTCAATGCAACGTGAGTGCCCACATGGACCCACTATACGCAAAGGGCTGCTTCGTGAGCAATACGGCCTCAAGAAGCAGTGTCTTGCAATTCTGAACGAGCATCAGGTCGCTCATACTCTTACAACTCTTCCCGATGACTTGCTGCACTACAGCGAACCACGAATTCTAACAGTGAGGGAATGTGCCCGACTGCAGTCGTTCCCTGACTGGTTCCGTTTCCAGGGAAACTACACGACCGGGGGAAAGAGAAGGACTCACGAGTGTCCGAGATACACTCAGGTGGGCAACGCCGTGCCGCCTCTGCTTGCAGAGGCGTTGGGAGACATGCTGCTTAGGCTAGCACATCAAGACTCGCGTCTTGGAAGCCCTGAAGGAGGGTCAGATGGACACAGACAGAGACAACCCGTGGATTAGGGATCTCCTGAAATGGCATAGTCACGAGATGGGGGGAGTGCGTCATCCCTTTGACACGCGCACTGGCAACCCCATTCACGATCCTGGAGCAGGCGCACTCAGAATCGAGACTTCGGCTGTCAAGCATGTCTGCGATTGGGCGGATGCCATTGGACGAGGGAACACTGACGTTCGGTGGGTGTTCCTTGTCGGTGGACCAGGCAATGGGAAATCTGAGTGTGTACAAGCGTTCTGCGAGCGCCTAGATTCTCAACTGGACTGTGGCGGCAAGTTGACTGAAGTGCTGAGCGGCAAGTTTGGTCAACTGCCACTACCTGAAGACAGAGTAGCTGTTGACCCCGAAGACTTGCCTGCAGGGAGTCGAGTTCAGTTCGCAGAAAAGGTTGGGCGGCTGGTCCTCATTCAGGATGCTTCAGCATCGCGTTCTCCGGAGTGCGATCCCGCAGAGGTTCTGCTAGGGGTTCTGCGAGAAGAACTTGCACAACATGATCGTCCGCAACCCATCCTGCTTTGCTGCGCCAACCGCGGGGTTCTGGCCCGGGCATTGAGGCATGCGCGTCAGGATATATGCACTGAATCTGCCGTGCCAAGACTCCTCTCTGCTGTTCTCGTTGCAAGTGGTCTTGGCAACGCGTCGCTGGGGAATGCTCCACAACCCTGTTGGCCTCTCAACTGCCAAGATGCAGCACTTGACCAGGTTGGTGCCGCATGCTGGCCATTGGACCTTGAGTCGTTGCTGATAGCCGGCGATGGCAAAGCGAGCTACGATTCACCAGGGGCGCAAATACTGCGTCAGGCAGTCCTCCCGCGTCGATGGCAGGAGTCTCAGGAGTGTCAATCATGCTCTGCGAGTGAGTTGTGTCCGTTTCGACAGAATGCGGTGTGGCTTCAGAACGAAACCACTGCCACGAATCTGTGTGCTATCCTGAGACACGCCGAACTCGGTATGGGAAAACGGTGGAGCTTCAGGGACCTCTTGACCCTCGCTCCAGAACTGATCATCGGTGAATGGGAGGATTTTGGCGGACGGCCCCCCTGTGAGTGGGTTCATAGACAGGTAGGAAGCCTCTCGATCGGGAGTGCCGTGACCTGTGCAGAAGCCTGTCTAGGCCTTCTATCGCACCTGTATCCCTATGCACTGTTCCCCGACGACTGGCTGTCCGATGGAGCGTTACACTTGTGTGGTGATGTGGAGAGAAGTGCTTCGGAGACAGTCACGGGACCGCTTCGCGCCTTGATCGACCGACGGGGAGTGCGTCAGTCAACGTACATGAGATCTCTCCTGCGCGAACAGCTGACACCGATGCTTGATCCATATCTGGACTCGCCTCATCAGGACTTGAACGTGATGAGCCAACTGGAAGATGCTTTTTCCCAGTCCATCGCTCTGGGAAACGAGTGTTGGAAGGGACTCCAGGTACCCGTTGACTCAGCGAGGCCAGATGTTCCTGTCGATCTGGCACTTCCTTCAGCCATCGAGGAGAAGTGGGAGAGCCTTCTTGAGAGTGCCGAGTCTGCTCTGGCAGACTCGACTTGGATGGCAGACACGGTCTCGCGCTCCGCGCGTGGCCTATTGCGGCAGATGGCTTGCATAGTTGCCAAGAGGTCAGTAGGGACGCGGACTGGCCACCATGCGCAGAGGTCCGAATTCGTCGCGTATGAAAATACGATTCGGGACATAAAAGCGCTGACCAGACTGCGCGACCTGTTGATAAAGCAGATGGGAGCGTTTGGTTTCGAATTCGATGTACTCGAGACTCTGGGGCAACCACCTTCTTCACGTTCGAGTCAGGCAATCCTGAAGTCCGGCAGCGTGTCCTGCATCCCTCAGCCCGCACCCCTCTCACGTCCCGAACGGCCCGGCCATGACTTGCCATCTTTCCTGATGAACGGTACGAGCATCCCAGTTACCTTCGAATTTGACAAGACCCTGAGGTTGTTGGTCCTCGGGTGCGAGGCAGGAACCCTGCCTTCCAGTGTCAGAGGCCTCTTGGATCGGGCTAGGCAGACACGAGCAGGGCTGATCTGTCGTGATGACTCTGGGTTTCAGGGTGGTGACGCGACCTATGAGATGGGTACTGCTGGGTACAGTATCGGTGTTGGCGAGCAAGGGAGACCATACCTCAAGGCTCCTATCGAACGAGGTGCAAGATGAGCCAAGGATTGGCCTTCTTTGACAGAGAGCAATGGAGCAGTCGGATGGATCACCCCGCCTATGCCAACTCAATGTTGGTGCCAGTCTCACCTCAGTGGGTTACCAGCGAGGCGCTGATGGGTGCTGCGTATCGACGATATGTGTTGGGAGTGACTGAGATGAGCGTAAATAGACAGCGGCTTAAGAAACTCCCTCAAGATATCTCGACGGATTCTGACGAGCAGGGACTCTGGCAAGGTCTCCTCAGTGATTCTGGCGGTCTCAGGAGCCCCGTCTTGACGCGCGAAAAGGGGGATTTGCTTCAGGTGATGCCTCTCGTTCCAAATTTGGCGATGTTTGGCTGCGTTCTTGGTGGCGTGAATACGCATAGGTGGGACCCTGGGTCTTTCATAGATAGTGCACTTCTTTCTGGAGTTGGCCCAGCTGAATACGGTAGTTTCGTCTCGCAGTTTCAAGAGGCTTTGGATGTTGGATCTGGGGACGACCTCTTCGCCAGGTTCGTCCAGCAAGCGTTGGACGGTCTAAGAGTCGCGCCGGCACCTGAACAAGAGCCGTCATTAGTCAAGTTCGCCTGGCGCAATGGCAGTCGGAGTCGTTTTGCCCTGTCACCGGCAGAGCGCATGACTAGAGACCTACGCGTCGCGTTCAGGTTGAAGCCGATCCTAACCCGTCGCCAGTGGACTGCCATCCTCGAGAGCGTTCTGAGGTTGGGCCTCGGGACACATGAACTCTGGCTTGCACGTCTGAATTGGCAAGTATGGGAAGCAGCCTGCGCCGCGGCAAGAGATGGGGAGGTTCCAGCCCGGCGGGACATCGAGAGTTGGTGGACATCGCATCGTGAAGGTGCCGGCCTGGTCGAACTGGGTGCCCCGTTCCGAGCAAGTCTCTCCAGGCAAGTTGCGCAACTCTTTCAGGCGAGGCTCGGATTGGACCTTCTTCTCTCTTCTATGGACGAAGCCAAGGTGTTGCCAGAATGGGCTTTGAAGACATCTGGAGACAAGAAACCTTCTACTGCCGATACAGACGACTCTGTTGGAGTGCTGGAGTCGTTTCTTCAGGTCGTAGCGCAGAATAGGGTTGCTGTTCGTGACGCGCTGGATGCCTGGCAGCGGAGCGCGCACCAACCAACAGGGTCCCTCCGGAGCATTGCGAACAGTATCGCTGACATGAATCAGAACGTGGCAGAAGCGAAAGCCGGGTTTACGAAGAACGTGACTGAATTCGTGACCTATCTTCTACAGCAGCTTGTACCGTCCAGCCCTGACGATATGGCATATGATCAAGGCTACGTTGCCAGGCAGCGAGGATCATCGAAGTCCAGATCCCCCTGGTTTGGATGTCTCGGTCCTTCCGTGCTGGTCTTCGCAGTACACGCATGTTGTTCTGAACTAGGAGAAGCTCCCGGGACACTTGACGACCTACAAGATTATCTTCGAGACTACGGCATCGAGGCCTCAATGAATGAACTCCAATCAGGAGAGACCGGGCAGAACCTGATTCGTTTGGGCTTGGTTGCTGATAGTCCAGATGCGACGTCGGGTCGACTGTTGGTGAATCCGTTCTTGCAGCTTGGGAGGTAGCATGTGAGTACAATCGTTGAGATGCTGCAGGGACTGATCGAAGAGAACGTGAGGAGACAGATTTCGAGTGGGGCCGGTCGAATCCAACCGGTCCTGGTAGGCCCGCCCGAAAGCGTGCTTCGGGAACTGTACGCAGCCATGACGCAAAAGGATACGTGTGACTGGACTCTTCGCGTCTCCGAGGACATGACCCGCCAAGTGGCTGTGCTTCTCGTCACGGAGCCCGTGGACCAATCGAGTTCGCCAAGGTCGCTGAAGACTAGTCAGTGTGGCTGTGGTTGGGGCTACGTCGTGTCTGTTCGAGACTCGGCAGCTACTTGCGTGATACTGGCGACTCCCGCAGCATGGAACACGATTCCAATTTCCGTTCCGATTGCCACGAAACCGATTCTTACTCCTCCTGACGAGCAACCGCCCGATGTGACCCGGGTTGAACCTTGGTCGGGTGTCATTGGCATAGTCACACGGAACTGCAGTGTGTCTCCCGTACCCGTGAAACGTTCCATCCGAGAGGTATACTCGGCACTTGGCAGGACGTCAGCAGACGACGCTAGATCGGACAGGTGGGAGATGGCCAACGATCTGGTTTCCGCTATGTCTTCGGAGGAGGTCCAGCGCGCTCTGGGGCTTCTGCGGTCCAGCGCACCGGCAGGGCCAAGTTGGGATGACTCTCGGCATGCCCTTTCGGCGCTCGTTAAGCTGATCAAGGATGAGAGACTGACCCTCGATGAGACGCGACGCCAGCTGCACGAAGCGGTCGCGAACGTGACGGCAAAAGGCCCCATGGTAGACGGGGGAGACCTAGATGCAGCTATTGATGAGCTGTTTGACGATATCAGTAACGTTGCTGGGACGGCTCTCGAATATGTTCGTGCTCCCGAGCGCTACATGCGTGGTGCTGCACAGGATGGGTCTTGGTGGATGGTGCTGACTGCAGCCCGCCTTCAGGAACTGCTGGACTCTCTGGGAGGACGGACGTCCGACACCCGAGTTGATCTGATAGTGACTAACAGCATCTCACCCGAGCCTCGTCTGGACTGGCCACTTTCGGGTGTCGAGGTTGTGCAACGCGACGTGCGTCTAGAAGTGCATGGGAAGGACGCACACCTTCCTAACGATGCGCCAGTATCAGTCAAGGCTAGCCTGAAGGGACGGCACCGAAACCGGGTTCTGCAAAGCGGTCAGACGAGGCCTGACGGAGGCCTGCTATTCGTAGACGTTCCCCCTGTGAATGAAACGGGGTGCATCGTATACTCGACTATTGGCCCCGGTGTCTCGATTGTCCGGCGGCAGGTCGTAGCGATCGATCTTTTGGAATGTGGCGGGCTGGCCCTAGTCGAGATGGCCGAATCCTGCGGGCTCCCGACGCGAGAGCCATCATCTCAGGACTTCGTTCAGAAAGTGACAGTGCACCATGCTGGAGATGCCACAATTAGGGTTGTTCTAGCTAGTGATGCTGTTGCTGCAACGATCGAGGTACCTGATGGTGACGATGTGCAGCTGTCTCGATCATCCGGCTCATTGACAGAAGAACGAGTAGTCGCAGTCGAGGAAGGAACCGAGTTAGTGATTTCTGTCTCGGCTACCACAGGCGGTGATACCCAGACGCAACGTAGGTGGCGACTCGTCTTCTCCATCGGTAGCGATGTCAGTGACAGACCTACGAGCAGGACTCAGCAGCTCATACAGATGAACATTACTGGCAAGAAGACACCCCCGATGGCGAAGAACTGTCAACTGAGGGCTCTGGAGGCCGCTGCCCTCAGAGATGATGCGAGCTGGCTTCCTGTAACTATCGGAGTAGGGTCTCCCAGTTTGATTCACGACTCTTTGCCTCTTTGGGGAGAGTCGAGCGGGGTTTGGGGAAATCTTGAAGTGAGCCCGGTGTACCCTCAGTATGGAGAGTTCCGCCCGCCCGCTGAGTACATTGAAACCAGAAGGGAGATCTGCAGGATGCTGGTAGCGGCGCAACGTCCCATTGCGGAAGTGGATCTTGGCTCTTCGGCCGTGCAGGCTCTTTGCAAGCGCTACCTGAAGGCTTACACGAGCTGGCTGAGTCAGGATTATGAGCATGCCACATGGGCCGATCTGTTTGCACTGCACCTGCCCAGGACTCTTGAGGGGCCCGTGGCCCGTCCTCAGGGGATGAGAGAGGCGTGGGCCATCTTGATGTCTCCTCTCCATCCGCTTAGACTCGGGTGGCACAGCGAGGCGCAACACGTTCTCAGCGAGTCTATCGAGCAGTCGAATCCCTGTCCTGGCGCTGGGATGCTGAACTGCCATGCATTGCCTTCGATGCTGACACTCCTCACTGGCTCGCCAATGGGGCCGCATGGTCCCTCTCATTTCGTCAGGGCGAATATTGACGATGACTACTGGGCAGCGTTCATTAGCTGCCAACACATGGGTGAGGAGAGATTCATCGAACGCCTTGTGCCCTATTTCGAAGCGCTTGGGACAGGCTTCTCTGGCTACACTCCCGGATTCGGGGCCGATCAGACGCGTCGTACGTTGGACGATCTCGTAGAACTTAACCCAACACGCTCTGTCTACCGCGTTGGAGTTGTCGGAGTACCTGACAGTGATTCGGAGTGCGTGAAAGGGATAGTGGCTTGGTGCGCGGATAGGTTCGGCAACGTCGATTCACGGGACGTCTCGACCATGTCCGACCTGGACGGCGCCTTGGAGGTGAGACAGCAGGATCGTGGCGGGTTCCTGACGAATGCCGTTCGGTGTGACATCTATGATTTCCGCAAGAACGCTGTGTACCCATCGTCGACTGAGTTGTCCACTCTCGCTGAAGAATGCAATGAGCGGGTGCACTGGTATCGCAAACAGGAGTATGGCGAAGAAGGCCTCGACCTTCTTATTATGGATCAAGCGTCCAGGCAGGAACCGGACGAAGTGTCTGGAGAAGAAGCATCGGGCCTCGCGTCGGTGCTAAGTGCGAAGGGCCTACTTCGTATCGATCTTCGAAGGAGCGTCGGACACGGGGGCATTATCGAGGAGTCATCTGTCATTGCGGGAGCGAAATTCGATCCAGACTCCGCCCTTAGGTCCGCTCATGAGGCGTTTACGTCAGCAGGTGCGTCTTCACAAGGAATCGGTGGCGTGGTCTACAAGGCTTACCTCGACCCCTTGGAGCACGGTCTTGTTCATGGGGCTCTCGTAGCAGCCAACGTGGGAGACCTCGATATTGCAGGTGCCATCGGGGCTGCGCACAGTGATGGCGCCTGCATCTGGGACTTCCGGTTGCCGGCTCTTCCCAGTGAGCGAGGTAATTCGGAAGGCTACTACCTCATGACAAGGATCAAACCGGCAATGTCTCTGTCCGTAAGGCAGGCGGCCGCAGCCTTGTACCCTGATAAGCCTCCGCTAGACGGTTCCCGTCTTCTGGATCTGCTGTCACGCCGTGGAGTGCCGATCATTCGACAGTTGGGACAGAATCGGAATCAGGCCAAGGGAGCGCTTGGTATCCTCATGGCATCACAGCTCTTCCGGCCGATCGACGCCGCTGGCGATTCGACATGGCCAGTGCCGCTGATGGCACAGGGTTGTCTGAACTTGGTGCTGCCGGTAGATCCTATTTGGGCTCCTATCGGGCAACTGGAACGAAGCAAGCTCCTTAAGCCTTTCTCCAAGAGCCATGCGGACCTGCTACTTGTCTCATCGATAGCGGATGGTGACAAATATACCATCCAAATCACCCCAATAGAGGTCAAGGTACGCACCAATGAAACCGATACCAGTTTCCTTCGGGGAGCACTCTCGCAAGCAGAGAATGTAGCCAACATAGCTGAGAGACTGTGGGCATCTGCACCGCCAAACACGCTGTGGAGTGAATGCTCACAAGGTCTGTTGGCTCGCTGCCTGGAGTTTGGCTTCCGACTACACGAGGAAAGTGGGCTGCTCGACACTCTTTCAGATGATGCACCTAGACCGCGTGATTGGTCTCAGAGGAAGCTGGGGCTTCTGCAGGCAGTGCTTGAGAAGCGGGTACATGTACTATTTCCTTCCAGAGGCATTGTTGTTGCGTTTGGCTGTCCGGGCGAGACCTGGTCTACAGTACTGGGAGAGTCAACCGCGCCCAATATACTATTTGTTGGCAGTGATGATGCATATGCTCTGCTGGCAGGGCAAACGCCCAGCTCACATGCCCTTGAGGTTGCCCGAGCCATGATGATTCCCCTCTTGGCCAATGCCGTGGCAGCAGCGGAGCATCCCCCTGTCACTGGAGAACCACCCATTCCCCCTGTCACTGGAGAACCACCCATTCCCCCTGTCACTGGAGAACCACCCATTCCCCCTGTCACTGGAGAACCACCCATTCCCCCTGTCACTGGAGAACCGGTTCCCGTTGGCAACGTGGTTGCTCCTGCTGGTCCCGGCCGCATCCCTCAGGAGGTCCGTAACAGCGTCAAGAGTGCGATGGTTGGCTTCATCGGGAATGAGAACGCGGTGTCCCGGGTCTCAAATGACCTCATTCTGGCACTTGTTCAGGATCCTCCTCATCTACCCAAGAACTACTTGTTTACAGGTCTTCCTAGTACAGGGAAAACAGAACTGTGCCGTCGCATAGCGAGGGTCATGAAGCTTCCATTCATCGCGCTAGATGGCCATGGCGTGGGAGACCGTGAGCACCTGTTTGACCTTGTCGATGGCCAACTCATTGCGGACTTTGGACCAAAGGGCGGAAAGGTCGACCTCCCTGTTGAGTCAGGGCTAGCTGCCGTGGAATATCCTCCGTGCGTCGTCATGATTGATGAAGTCCACCTCTTGTCACGTCCAGTTCAGGAGAGTCTCCTCAAGGCTCTGGAGATCAACGATCGATCAATGGCACTGAAGGAACGTGTCGTTCACCTGAAGAACATGACGTTCTTGCTTGCCACGACACGCCCCTCTGTCCTAGACAAGGCCTTCAAGTCGCGCTGCACTGTGATCGAGCTGTTGGCCTACTCTGAGTCACAAGTTGCTCAGATTGTCCACGATCGGGTCGTCCCAGAACTCGAAGGACGTGGTCTTGCTCCCTGGACTGAAGGGATCTACACCCGTCTTGCACGCCTCGGCGGGGTCGTCCCACGTAAGTCTCTGGACCTAGCTAAGGAGCTTCAGACGGAAATCGTAGTCTCGGACGTCGGCGGACTAAGTCTGGAGGAGCATTTGGATGCAGTGCAGCGCAGAATGGGAATAGACGACAACGGCCTTGGCCAACTTCATATCAAGTATCTCCGAATTCTTCAGAAGCGAGGCCCGTGCGGATTTGGCTCCATAATTGGCCAGCTGGATACGGTTGATGAAGGAACCATACTGGACGAGGTCGAACCGAGGTTGCTGACACTCGGACTCATAGAGAAGACACCACAGGGCCGCCAGATCACTACAGCTGGACTGTTGTACCTTTCCCGGTTCGACGGCACGGCTTCATCCTAGAACCGGGGTGGAGCGAGACAGGCCGGGCTCTACTGGTGGTCGGCTCCCATGAAACGCAGCAGTTCTTCAGCGGGTTGTCCTCCAAATCCGGACGTCGTAGCTGAGACTCAGCGTTCTCTCCTGACGTGGTACTCGGAACATGGCAGAGCCTTTCCGTGGAGGGATGCTGAAGCGAGTCAGTACGAGCGTATTGTCGCCGAGTTCCTTCTGCAGCGCACAAGAGCCACTACGGTCGCACTATATCTCCCGCGTGTTCTTGAAGAGGCATCGGATTGGAGGCAGCTGGCTCAATTGCCTCAGGATCGGCTTGAGTCGGCTCTCAGACCCATGGGTTTGTGGCGCAACAGGGCTCGGACTCTGCACGCTCTCGCGGAAGAAATGGTACAGAGGAGGGGACGGGTACCGAAGACCCTCACTGCCGTGTTGCAGCTACCCGGAGCCGGGCAGTACCTTGCACGGGCGATGCTCCTGATCGCTCATGGCACTCCCGGTGCTCTCTTGGACACCAACATGGACAGAATGCTCGAGAGGCACTTCGGCCCGCGAAAGCTCTCAGATATCCGGGACGACCCATGGCTGCAAAAGGTGGCGGCAGCACTGACGACATGCGAACGTAGCTTGGACGTGAACTACGCGATCCTTGACTTGGCTGCCGTAGTGTGCAAGAGCTCGAAGCCAACCTGCCGTGTGTGTCCAATCAGTCGTGGCTGCCTCTACTGCGAGACTGAAGACCTACTCTGCGGGTAACACGTGTCCGGGGCGAGAGTCCGCGAGGTGGATTAGCCTCGTTCGCAAAGCTGCAAGTTGGCACTTACAGACTTCGCGGGCAGGACGTCATGTGCAATCTCGCCTCTGGTCAAAACGGAATTGCCTGTTTCTTGACACCATGTGAGAACCCACCCAAACCTCCTGTATATGTATCTGGGACCGACCATGGGGGGGGTATCTATAGCATCATTCCTACTCACTTTGTTCGTTCGGTCGTCTGCACGTGCAGCTTCGCCGTCTCTACGCCCTCACCCATCCAGCAGAGCTCTTCGCTTCGCAAATTGCTGATCACCACGCTCCGTCACCAAGGGAGGTGACGTCGAGGTTGAGTAGTTCAAGTAGGGTCCGCGCACACGACGCGCGGTCCTCTTCCCGGGTTTGTGATTCATCTGGTACCAAATCGACTGATACAAGCAAGTGCGCGAGCCCCAGGCACTACAAATGCGGGGCTCGCTCTCTGTTATCTGTGTACCCATCCCTTATCCAGGAGGTTCCCATGTCTTATCGTTCCGACGATCCAGCTGACAATGCTGACGCTGACCATGATTACTTCGCAACTCAGGCAATGAACGCGTCTCCCGAGGAAGAAGACGCGTTGTATACCAAGCATCTAAAGATGACCTACGAACTCCCCCCGGAAGAAGAGGCGGCAGTTGCCCGCATGTCCGTCGATGACCTGAATACAATCCTCGCCCGTTCACAGGGCAAGCGTGTCATCCTTCTCACGCCGCACGAATATGCCCTCCGGTTCGCGGCGAAGATGGCGCTCGAAGACCGATAGTCAAGTCTCCAACCTTTTCGTGGATCTGACAAAACCTGCCTCGTACAAGTATTGATGCATGTTCCACAAGAGGCAGATTTTCTTCATGTCATGGAACGCCGTCAATTATCAAGGAAGAGGGAGGTTCCGACAGAGATTGCTCTGCCTCGGGTAATACCAAAACCACCCTCCGACTCGATAGATATTGACTATCGGCCAAGGTCACCATTCCCTCTTCTCTCGATCGTAGCATCCAATTCTCATTAGACATGTCAATATACATCCCCGTACCGCCTACCATCCGTTGATTAGCGTGTCCTGGGTCCTCTCGCCCGGCCCAAAGTGTAAAAAGTAGGATCGCATCTGCGATGTGCTGTTCACAAGTTCACAGCAGGTGTCTCCCGTCTCACCACAGCAGTTCCCGGAGAGAGTTTCTTCCTCGCCCGTCGCCTGTACCCGGCTTGTGTTGAGGGAGTTCAATTATGGTGGGTGCTGAAAGACGCACCCACCTTTCCCAATGTTGTTGTGCAACTGCGCCTCCGCCAAAGAAACTACTACGGCAGCGGAGGCTTTCTTTGGTTGTTGTCTTTCTCTTTGCGTTTAGCCAGGCCTCGCAGAGCTGGCGACGAATCTGGAGGTGTACGATGTCCCAAATCGTGACGTTGCAGAGCTTGCTGAAAAGAACCGTTCGTTCCAGTGACGGCAAGATTGTCACCACTCCTATCAATGGACGCGTCAGTGCCGTACTCGACAACTGTGGTACTGCTAAAAAGCTCGCCGACAATCACCTGCGAGTTCTCTTGTACGTCTATGACACAAACACGGGAGATGTGGTCAGAGACGAGAAATCCCGTCCGTATACCTTCAACCGTCAGTACAAAAACCTCTCCGTGAGTCCGTGGCTGAGAACCGACACAGGGCATGAATCGAATGCGCAGGTGAAACACTCAGTGGTGCATTGCGACGTCGTCCGCGACGATCGTGGCAACTACCTCCTGGACGCCGACGGCAATCGCCAGTTCAAATGGGCAGTGATCAGGGACACCTTCGTGTGGCTTGCGAACAGCGAACGCCCCGAGCTCCAGGGCTTGCACGAGTTTGGTGACACGTTTGACTCCGTTATCCTGGCTGCCCAGACCAAGGCAGTAGATCCCGTCCCTGCAGCGTGTGAGGATGAGGATGCCGACCTCCTCGCGGATTTCGACCTCGAACGCGCGTAGTCTGCGCAACTTCCTTCTGTGCCACTGGAGATCCAATGACATCCTACACACTCGTTCTTCGCGATGCATGTGGGGCGAAGTTCCGGGAAGTTGTCTCTCTTGACCAGCTGAAGACGGAGAATCCTGCCGACGCCATCGATATCGAACAAGCCCTCGCCGCTGGCAGGGACTTCCGCGTCCGTGACCGCAGGGGATCGCTCACCGTGTACGCGCATTAGTACGGAGCCTGGAGGGCATCGTCCTTCAGGCCGTCTGAGAAGGTTCCATCCGGGGGGGGGCGCCGCACATGCGGCGTCCCCCTTTTTGCATTCCAGAGTCCTGGCGACACATCCCGATCCGGGCTACTGCACGGCGTCTTCTGCGTTCATTTCTCCACTGTCACCATTCCACTTCGTCGACAAACACCTTGAAAGGAGGTCACTATGCTCGAAACCCTATTTGCCAGCTCAGATGCAGATCGAAGCCCAGTCCGGCACACCCGATATAGTCAACGAGATGCTGCCGACTTTATTGCTACGGTCTGCGATTTGCCTCATGACGCGCACAGTCAACCAAGCGACGCCCTCGCCGCCATCATCGGCCCTGACGCTTCCGCCCGGCTGCTGCACTACCAGAATCAGCGTAACCCGACCAATCGCCCCACGTTGCGTGAGCTGTACCGGGCACTGCGCGAGAAACCATCTGACTATGCCGGCGTCTTGAGCACCCGTGAAGTCGCCGCCATCCTGGCAGCACTTGATCTCGCCCGGAGCATGGCTGAGGAACAGGACTTTCCTGCCAAGCGCATTACGACGGCGGAAGACTGTATCAACCATATCTGTGACAAATACACCCTTTTGCTCCGTGACACCGGAAAGGAGTTCTTCTACGTCATCTTGCTCGACATAAGGAACAAAATCATCAAGGATTCGGAAGTGAGCCGAGGAAGCGTCAGCGCATCGGTCGTCGATCCTGCAGACATCGTCCGTGAAGCCTGCATCCATCATGCCAGCCGCGTCGCGCTCGTCCACAATCATCCAAGTGGAGAATGTGAACCCAGCAAGGAAGACCTCGACACCACCAACAAGATTGTCCAGGCTCTCAAATATGTCGGCATCCGTGTCCTCGATCACGTCATTGTAGGCAAAAGCCGCCAGGACTTCTACAGTTTCGCGAAGGCGGGATTGGTATAACTCCTGAGCAATTCGCACCAGCCAAGCAGTGGAACATGACGGAAGCCGGGGATCCACCGGCAAAGGAGAGAACTATGGAAGTGACCAGGAATCGTATCAGGGAACGCCGGAAGAGAGTCAACCATGCAGAACGAGCAGCCATGCAAGCCGCAGCCCTCGGTCGGGCACGAGAAGGTAGGACCTGTACGAATGACTTGCTGATTATTGCAGCATATGCAGCCAAGGGAATCGATGCTCACCCGCGTGTTGACTGTTTCACGTTCAACGCCTGGAAAGCTCTACACCACCATGTAAAGAAGGGTGAGCATGGTATCCGGGTTTTGACCTACGCGCACAAGGAAACGGTGAAGTCCGACGGCACCACGGAAGAACACAGTTTCCCTACGTCCGCCGTCGTGTTTCACGTGAGCCAGACGGATCCGGACTAGGTACAAGGAGAGTGAATCCATGCTGAACAGGGACCAGCGCGAAATACTGCAGGATGCCATCAATCGTGCGCAGGTCTTTAACCTCTATGCGATCTGGAACACAGCCGACGATCTCCACGGAGCAGCCATGATGATCGACCTCGCCGCCCACGTCCTCTGGTGGAACCTGAGCGAGGCGGAAAAGAATGACATCAGCAACGGCAAACGGCCTACAGCTCAGGAAGGCACGATGTATGAAGATGCCCGCAACCTTTGGTACAGCCTGATCAGAGCAAGCGACGCACGACGCGAAAGGGATATGGAACGAGTATGTGCCAGGAACAATGCACGGAAGGAGGTAGGTCATGGGCTTCACTGCTGAGCTTGCCGCAGGCATTACTGAGGAACGGCAGCTGCTGACCGACGGCCAGGTTACTCTGGAGGACATGGTTGGCCTGTTTGACCTGGAAGTCATCACCATGGAGCAGCAACTGGGCTGCGGTATCCCAGAATGGAAACTTCGCAACGACGAGCAAAGGCTGTTGAACCGTTACTACGCGGATCTGGACGAGGATGACGGCGAACTGGAAAAGTTCCTGTCTGACATGGAACAGGACTGTCTCGAAATGGAAGAGGCTAACTACGACCGGTACCTCGCCGGCGAGTATGAGGCGGAGATTGCCACGGCATACGCCGATGAGGAGGTGCACTATCAGGGGATTGCGTAGAAGGACCCATCGGCAGAATCATCTGCGAGTCCAACTCGAGACAGACCAGCGTACCTACGGCTCCATCGGGCGGGAGAACTCCCCGACGTTCGCCGGGTGGAAGGAGACGCCGGTCATAGACCTGATCGCGGTCCTCAACGACGAAAGGGTATATGAGGCAATGTTCAAGCCGCAACAGCCCCTCGCCAGACGTCTCCAAGTGGAAGAAGAAATGGAAACTGATGCCAGTAAAAGGAGTCAACATGAACAAGAGTCTGCTTCAGACAGTGGCGTCAACCCTGGAGGACACGCAATCGATCCGGAACAGGATAAGCGGCATCAACGCAGAAGATTCGCCTGCACCAGTAAGGATTCTTCTGCGGTCCGTCTTCACGTACTGCAACACAATCGATTCCATCCTGGAGGAAGCTCTCGCTCGGTCATGCAACTTGTCCAGCAACATGCTCCCCGTCGAAGAGGACCAAACCGATGACAGAGATCTCGTGCTTTCCGGAATCGTTCGATGAAGTGGTCCGGCTTGTTGTCCAAGGACAGATGGAGGCCGCAGGTATTGTCTGGGATGGCACCATGGAACGGATGGCTGAGTACGTTCAGGAAAACCAGACGAACGACAGAGGACAATAGCCATGCTCAATTCAGAACTGTAACTCATCCGATTCAATACTTCGCCCGTCCGTACAGTGATGAAAGACGGTGAGCCATGGTTTGTTGCAAAGGACGTTGCTGATGTTCTTGAATTCAGGGACGCAACAAACGCAGTCAGATATCTGGACGATTCCGAAAAGGATACACTAAATGAGTGTACCCTTGGTGGAGAGCAGTCTGTGACTAGATCCGAAAAGGGTACTCATAATGTGAGTACCCTTGGTGGACAACAGTGTATGACTACCACACGATGTCAACCCCTCGCTGGATTGCCTGCAAGATCAAAGGGTAGTCATACTGTGACGACCCCTGTTCGTCACATAGACGAGATTGGCCGCCGTGTGTATTTGGCACAGACAGCCAACTAAAGAAAGGGGTGTGCGTTGAACGCACACCCTAGATGCAGGCTAAGTTGACCGACTGACCGATGTCATGAAGGGGGTGCATACCGTGCACACCCTTGGTGGAACCTATTTTGCCTGGATGATTTTCAGAAGGGGTGGCATAGTATGCCTATCCTTGGTGAAAACCAGTCTGTATCTATCGTTTCAGAAGCAGGAATGTACAAATCAGTGATGTCCTTGAGTTCACGGATGCAACAAGCGCACTTGGCGGTCTCGAGGATTGTGAAAAGGGTGTATGTTCAACATACACCCTTGGTGGAGACCAGTCTATGACTGGACCTGGAAAGGGTACGCACTTTGTGTGTACCCTTGGTGTTAGGTCGGAAAAGGACATCAGTAGAGTTGATACCCTTGGTCATACTCAATCCATCCAGGTACTAGAGAGCCCTGCAAAGGGTAGGTGTAGAGCACCGACCCTTGCAGAACGCAGTCTACTCGGAGACTTGAAGATTCTGAGAAGGGTGACAGTCAAGTTGTCACCCTTGGTGGAGACCAGTCGATAGCTGTCGGCAGTAAGCCCAGAACAGAAGAGGCAACGTGTCGGCAACCCAATCGAAGCATTCAAATCAGTCAAATCAGATCCAAAGGAGAATACGTATGCCAATGTACACGATCAGCAGGTGCGAACCAGCCAAAACCTTCGCAAAGAAGGACGGCTCTGGCGACGGAACGATGCAGAAGATTGTGCTTCGCGACGACGCCGGCAAGGATCACAAGTGCACGATTTTCTCGTTCGACGAGGTGTTTATCGGCGATATCGTCGAAGCGACACTCAAGGGCTACAACGAGAAGTTCAAAGAGTACCAGTTCACCGTCAAGACGGTGACTCCCGGTCCACGGGGAATCCCCAATACCCCAAAGGAACCGACAATTTCCGTCGAAGGCGGAAAAACGGGCTTTGAGACGAGATCTCCCGAGGACAAACTGGCAATTGTACGCGAAAGTAATTTGAAGGTCGTAGGCGACCTCTTTAGTGGTAAGGGTGATGTTTCAGACATCGGTAAGTACATTGCCATGGCAGATCAGATGACTGAGTGGTGCGTTACCGGAACCGTGACCCCGCGCATCAGCTCGGAGGAGCGGGTGAATCTCCTGACGCAGTTCGGTTCCGAGGAAGGGGCGAAGGTCGTCGCGATGAACGCTTGCAGCATCCCGTTCCTGGACTTGTTGACGAAAGAACAGTACGAGTCCCTCGTGGGTAGCCCTGTACGAACATTTCCTCATGACTGACGTTGCAGGGAGAAGTCACATGCACCTGTTGCTACAGGGAATCACAGACAGCGTTCCGCTATTGTATGCCACCGAAGAAACGGCCATTGCGGACAAGATGGTTTATGCGAAGCTGTTTGATCCGTTCAGCCAATGGGCCTGGTATGTCTGTGAGTACGACCCGAAAGAGCGCCTGTTCTTCGGCTACGTCGTCGGCCAAGAAAGGGAATGGGGGGAGTTCAGTCTCGACGAGCTCGAGTCGTTGAAGATGCCTGATGGCACCACTCCCAGGATCGAGCGGGACGTGAACTTCGCCCCGATTATCTTCAAGGATTTGAACATCTAGATCATCCTGGCGCAGTAGTCGTCTCCGGTGCCACCCTTGGTGGCAACACTCAGATTTCGAGGCGGGAGGTCATACCTGAAGATGTGAAGTGACCGCTGGGAAGGAGGGCAGTAATTCCAGCGGTCTTTCCCATGATAGAGATCCTTCTCCTGTTCGCAATAGCTCCCCATCGACTTATCGATAATGTGTGTGAGATGAACTTGCCTGGTAGCTGATGCTCGATTCTGGGTCCGATCCCGAGGGTGTACTGATTGACTATCAATACAGTTCAGCTGAGTACGGACCTGGAAAGACTTCGTGACATACGTCAAGGCCTTCGCCCCGCAAGGGCGGAAAGGAACGCATGGGTCAAGAAATAGCAGGAGTCATCATCGTCATTCTGTTTTGCTTGCTGGCATGGTGGTACATGAACGACAACTAATCGGGAGGACCTCGCCGGCGCCCGCCCCTGTCCATCAAATGCGCCCCGGACAGCAAGGTCCAGTTAGAAGCGAGCTGGAGAAGGGAATGCTGACTGTCCAACCATGACATGCACACTCATCACATGATTTACTGGAATTCATGGAACAAAATATCCAGTTCATATGTCTAAGTCATGGTAGGTAGATACCATAGTGCATAACGCGGTCATGAAATGGTACTTGACAAAACACGAAAAGTATGCTATACTGTTTTGTCGCAAGGAGGTCACATGACGATTGAAGAACTGCTGCCGGATGAGCCGGCTAACATAGTCCACAAGAGGATTCTACGCGGTGTCACCTTCTGCCGGGAACCCGGAAGACTGGTGGCCGAATGCAGAAATGCGGCGCAGGGCCAATACGTCGACCTGGTAGCGTCACAATTCTTGCTGACCATGGCACGGAAACGGTTCCGAGACAGCTCGCTTACAGAATGCAAGGTAGAGATCGCTGCCGCCGGAGTACATCGTACGTTACCATTGGTACCAGAGGGGAAGAACGTGCGGAGAGTCCCCCATCCCGAGCATTCCTTCAGCATCTATGTTCCGGGCGATAGAAACCGGGAAGCGGTTGCGTCCATTGTCGGGTTTGCCGAATCCGCAGGATCGGGTCATACAGGAGGAAGGCTCTTGTACGTCTACGGCCCAAACGGCGCTGGCAAGACACATCTCCTGGAGGCAGTCGTCAACGAGTGGGTGTCCAACGCACTCCAGGCTCAGGCTTATAAGGCAGTGGACCTCCTTAGCGAGATCTCTTCGTTGAGAACGCGCGTTGGCCAGAACCTTGCGTCCTATTGGAAACTGCAACTGATACAGGCACCATATCTCGCTATCGACGATGTCGACGTGTTCATGGAAGCCGGAATGGAATGGACGCAGGTTCACCTCCATATGATTCTCGAAGCGCTCGAAAAGACATCGGGGTGCGGGATCATCAGCGGGACTCATGCCCCGGACGACAAAGGCTACGACGTCGACCCGGTTCTGGCGGAGGTCTTCCAGAAGGCGGAGGTGGTAGAACTTAAATCGGCAGACCTCTCGATGCGCCGCACGATCGCCTGGAACTGCTTCCAGTACGGTCACGTGGCGGTCGCGGACGACGTACTTGATTTCATTGCCCATTCTGTTGTGGATGTACCACGGATGCTGCTGGTCTGTCACATCGTCTCTATGCTGGCCGCAAGTGGCGACTTGATAGGGATCAAGACCGTCCAGTCCATACTCCACAAGAGGGGAGTGCCGCCGCGGACGGAGGACGATCAGACGGTCGCCAGGAAAACCGTTGCAGCAGCCATCGAGGCGATGGGCGAACAGGTGCCGCTGGAACGTATCTCCGGACGGCGTCTTGGAAAGGAATTGAACGTGCTGCGCAACCGGATCGTCGTGCAGCTGGTCGAGAAGAAGCAACTGAAGCAGAAGATGGTCGCAGAGGCACTTGGCATCTCGACCCAGATGATCAGTCTCATTATGAAAGAGGCAAAGGAGGGCTTCTAGCTCAACCAGCACGGCAACACGCGACCGTCGAGACGTTGCGTTTGAAAAGCGGCCGACGGTGCCGCAGGAACCCCCAGAGTAATCCGTTCTACGTTGCCCTATGATGGGCCACGCGAGGCGCTTGCTCTCGAAACAACGGGGCAAATTACCCCACAATACTAGTCTCGTCTTCTTCAAACACGAACCCCTAACTCGGACCCTAGCCGGTGAGCGTTTTGCCTCACCTGATGCCAGAAGACTGTTGCGGTTCGTCGGCGCAAGGGTATGACCTTCGCCCTCCCTGACTTTCGGAGCGTTTGCAGACTGACATCCTATGACGCGGGAGGCTCAGCTCCTCTCCGCGGGCTCACCAACAATGCGCGATACGCCGCGACAGACCACTGCCTGCAGGGCACACGCATTGCCACGCTCCGAACGCACATCATGTGCGTATCCGCGGCAGGGTGCCCGCATCCTCAATGGAACATGCCCCATCGGACCACAGACGACATGAATAGTGATTTCAGAAATGCACTACAGGCAAACATGGTATTGATGTTTGAACACAGGACACTCCGGCCAGTTTGTTGGTCACCGTGCGAGGACGTCGCGGTTGTGAGGTCCAGATCATGATTGACAATGAGGTTCTTCGTGAAAGAATGCAACCGGAATTGGATCGGCTCGGACTGAATGGAGATCACGTCGATCAGCTCGTCCAGGAGCTGAATTTCCTATCGTGTATGCTCATCAAGGCGACAGAGGAAGGGAGACTCAATGGCTGAAACAACTGAACGAAAACGAGCTGTCATCTACACACGTGTCTCGTCGAAGGAGCAGGTTAGAGGCTTCAGCCTGGACACTCAGGAGCTGACCTGCAGGGAATACGCAGCGCAAATGGGCTACGACGTCAGCAGAGTCTTCGTGGAGCGCGGCGAGAGTGCCAAGAACGCCAACCGCACCGAATTGCAGAGTATGCTCAAGTACATTGCTTCGAACTCGAAGATCTTGGAGGCGCTCATCGTCTACAAGGTGGACCGGCTGGATCGCAACACGATCGACCATGCACAACTCAAGCTTCTCTTCGCGCGTTACGGGCTGCGCCTGCTCTCGGCCACTGAGGGTCTTGACGACACTCCTGTTGGCAAGCTCGTGGAGCATCAGCTCGATGCGTTCGCGGAGTTTGAAAATGACGTTCGAATTGAACGGTGCATGAACGGGATGGTCGCGGCCACGGCCATAGGCAGGTACGTCTGGGTAGCCCCCCTAGGATACATTAACGGCAGATCAAGAAGAGGTCCAAGTCTCCTCCTCGGTGATCCCGAGGTCGTGCGGCTCGTACGCAAATCGTTCGAGCTAGTCGATGCCGGGTTCACCCTCCCCGAGGCGAGACAACAGGTGACAAGAGAGGGTCTCAGGACCGGGAGGGGAAACGTCCTCAGCGTAAACGGTTTCCGCAAGATGCTCACCCGTAGAACGTACACAGGATCCTTCGCGGCTTTCGGGAAGATCGTGCGTGGTGACTTCGAAGCCATGATCTCAGAGGAGATCTTCCTGAGAGTGCAACCGAAACTGCATCGAGCCACCGAGAAAGGGAGGACAGTCAACTATCGTATCAACAACCCCGACTTTCCCCTGCGCGGTGCAGTCAGATGCGCGAAGTGTGGGGCATTGCTTACGGCCAGCAACTCGACCGGGCATGGAGGCACGTACGGCTACTACTTCTGCCCTCGGTGCAAGGGGCGAAGCCTGAAAAAGGTAGAGCTGGAGAATCGGTTCACCCAGCTCCTGCGCGACCTGAGTCTCAAGCCAGCTTTGACGAACCTTCTGCGCGTAGCGATCGAGGCCAACCTAGTGTCCAAGAGGTCGGTGGATGCGAAGCAGATGGCACAATTGAAGGCGAGGCTCAGAATGCTGGATGAGCGCCACCAGCAGATACTGGACAAGTCCCTCTCGGGAGTGTTTTCTGATTCAGACACAAAGAGGCTCCTCTCTGAGGCTGAACTGGAGAGCGGCAACATTCAGAGTCAGATGGTCGCGGCCGAAAGCTCAGCGATAGTGCCCGAACAGGTTATCAAGACGGGCTTTGCAGTACTTCAGGACATGGCGACGTTCTGGCAGAAGGCTAACTTGACAACTAGGCAGCAACTCCAAAGGTTCTTATTCCCGGAAGGAATCCCGTTTGGCGAGGCAGGGTTTGGAACCAGCAAAACCGCCTTCTGCATACAGCAGAAGGCGGTTACTTGGATGACTGAAAACACTGTGGTAGCGCCGAGGAGAATTGAACTCCTGTTTGGGGATTGAGAGCCCCCCGAACTAACCACTGTTCTACAGCGCCATACTTGGCTGAGGAAGATGGATTCGAACCATCATCGGTAGCTCCAGAGGCT
>Ga0209540_10000441_pt1 | contig 39852 bp, 40 predicted proteins | sample BarGraIncu01121A_FD_184501 | JGI IMG/M metagenome (GOLD analysis project Ga0209540, IMG submission 184501) | Arctic peat soil microbial communities from Barrow, Alaska - Barrow Graham LP Incubations 011-21A (SPAdes) (version 2) | ecosystem: Environmental > Terrestrial > Soil > Wetlands > Peat... | reverse complement strand
TCTTCCGCGCCGGAAAAATACAGTGAAAATGGAGTGACGCCCCTGCCGCCACCGGCTTCGGACAACCACCACGCCAGCTCAACGCCGTTGTCGCCGGCAAATTCCAGCACCCCAACGCAAACTGCATCCGCGCCCGCGCCGGCGCCGGTTATTGCGCCGAAGCCGGTTAAGATTGTTCAGCCCGCGCCGCCGACGTTTCTGCGTTACTTGTATCTTTCGCCGCGCAAACCGAAGGCGGGCGACCGGCGGACGGCATCGGGTGTGTTCACACGGGCGCGGGAGTTTGAGCAGGATTCGCGCTGGCTGGACGCGTTGCAATCATATCGTCAGGCGACGGAACTGGATCCGGGCTGGTTCGAGGCGCAATACAATTACGGCGTGATCGCCCTTCGGCTGCGGAACTTCAATCAATCGCTCGCCGCTTACGAGATGGCGCTGGCGATCCAGCCGGATTCGGTGGACGCGCGTTATAATTTCGCGCTGACGCTCAAGGCGGCGGGTTATGTGACCGACGCGGTGAATGAATTGAAAAAGATTCTGGCGGCAAATCCGGACGAGGTGCGTGTGCATCTGGCGCTGGGATATCTCTACGCGCAGCAATTGTACGACCTGGCGCTGGCGCGGCAGCATTATTTGAAGGTTTTGGCACTGGATCCGCGCCATCCGCAGGCGCCGGACATTCAGTTCTGGCTTTCATCGAATCCGCCGTGATGGAAGTTTGCCGGATGAAAAACTCCGCGCAAACTGTGCACGGCAAAGGATTTCACTCGCGGCAGCATGTTTCAAACGCCGGCTGGAATCCGAAATTGGCATGAAACAGGCTATAATTTAATTGGCATTCTAAATTGGAGGATTTAATCTCACGATTATGATTGGTGCGGCCATACCAAACCTGGCTCTCGATAATCTGCCGGTCAATTGGTTCGACGGGGTGGTGGTGGGAATGTTGATCATCGGATTGTTCCGCGGGCGCAAGCTCGGCATGTCAAAGGAAGTCCTGCCGTTGTTGAAATGGGTGTCGCTGGTCGTGGTGTGCGGGCTCTGGTATCAGACGGCTGCCCAACTATTGGTCAAGACTGCTGCATTAAACAGGTTGCCCAGTTGCATTTTTGGTTATCTGCTTCTGGCGTTCGTGATTGTTCTCCTGTTTATGGCTCTCAGACGGCTCGTGGTTTATCGCGTGGCCGAGAACAATTTATTCGGCAGTGGCGAATACTATTTGGGGATGTTGTCAGGCATGATTCGGTTTGCCTGCATGCTGCTGGCCGTGCTGGCTTTGCTGAACGCGCCTTTCTACACGGCGGCGGATATTATAAAACACGACGCCTACGTGAAACGTTGGTACGGCGGCGGATTGTATAGCGGCAACTATTTTCCCAGTTTGCAGACCGTGCAGGCGCAGGTCTTCACCAAATCCTTCACCGGGCCTTACATCAAAGATTACCTGGGCCCGCTGCTGATCGAAACCGCTCCGCCGCCGACCGCCAAGCCGGAGCCAAAACCGGCGGTGGTTAACATTCAGAAGTAAGCGCCGCGTCGCCAAACAAGCATGGCTGGCACGCTTTCCCCCGCAACCCGCGAACGCATCCGCGCCGCCAGCGACATCGTGGACATCATCGGCTCGTATCTGCCGCTGAAAAAGGCGGGCGCAAACTTTGTCGCCCTCTGCCCCTTTCACAAGGAAAAGACGCCCAGCTTCAACGTCAATCCGCACAAGCAGATTTTTCACTGCTTCGGCTGCCACAAAGGCGGCGACGTGTTCACGTTCGTCAAGGAATACGAAAACATCGGGTTTATGGACGCCGTCCGTCGGCTGGCCGAACGCGCGAAAATTCCCCTGGAATTCGATCAAACCCCCGGCGAACAGCAATCACGCCACATCAAGGACCAGTTGCTCCAGATCCACGAGCAAATCACCCAACGCTGGCAAAACGCGCTGCTCAATGAAGCCAGCGGCCAAATCGCCCGCGATTATCTGACGAAACGCGGCGTGTCGCCGGAAGCGGTGAAACTCTTTCGTCTCGGCTACGCGCCGGATGCCTGGGACGACACCGTCAACTGGGCCAAAAGCAAAAGCCACGAACTCGCTCTTGTCGAAAAGGCCGGGCTCATCATTCACAAATCCGAGACCCAAGATCAAAGGCCCGAGACCCGAACTCCGAACTCCGAACTCCGAAACTACTACGACCGTTTCCGCGGGCGGCTCATGTTTCCCATTTGCGACGAGCAGGGCCGGGTGATCGGTTTCAGCGGACGGGTCCTGTCCGGCGACGAAAAAACGGCGAAGTACGTCAACTCGCCCGAGACGCCCATTTTCACCAAGAGCCGGGTCTTCTTCGGCCTGGATAAATCCAAGCGCGCGCTGCTCGACGCCGGATTCGCCATCGTCTGCGAAGGCCAGCTTGATTTGATCGCGTGTTTTATGGGTGGGGTCCAAAACATCGTCGCGCCGCAAGGCACGGCCTTCACCGCCGACCACGCGCGCATCATCAAACGTTACGTGGACGAGGTGGTGCTCTGCTTCGATTCCGACGAAGCCGGACAAAACGCCGCCGTGCGTTCGCTCGACCATCTGCTGGCGTCCGGCCTGGCCGTGCGCGTAGCCGTGGTGCCGGCGCCGCACGACCCGGACAGCTTCATCAAGGCCAACGGCGGCGAAGCGTTCCGCCAGCTCGTTGAAAATGCCGAGGGATTTTTTGATTACTATTTAAACCGGCTCTGCAAGCTGGACGATGCGAACACCGACAAAGGTCGAAACGCCATTTTGCGCGGCATGGCCGAGGCCGTCCACAAGACCGGCAACGCTGTGCTCATTGACACCTACGCGCAGAAAACCGCGCTGCGCCTGGGCGTTTCCCCCGAAGCTGTTCGCGCCGAATTTGCAAAAGTCCGGAGTCCGGAGTCCGGAGTCCGGAGTTCGGAAAACGAAGATGCAACGTCAAACGAGCCTGAATCTGAAACGCCGCGCCCGAACCCGCAGGAATTCTGGTTGCTGAAACTTTTGTTGCTGCACGACGATTTGGTTGCCTGGACCGCGTTGCATCTGGACGTAAACTGGATTTCGCATCCGTTCGTGCGGCAAATTGTCGAACGACGGCTGACGGCGCAGACGAATGAAACCTGGCAGAGCCTGGCTGCGTTTTTGGATGAGTGCGAATCGCCCGGAATGCGGGGCCTCGTCACCGAAGCCGTCGCCGAAGACCGCAAGCTTCCGAATCCCGACCAGCAACTGGCCGATGTGACGCTGAAGTTGCGAAATGAATTTCTTGATCGTCGAATTGCTGCGTGCGTTCAACGTGCAAGCCAGCCTGGAATTCCCGACGCCGAGCAAATCAAGTTTTCACGAGAGGAGCAGGAGTTGCGGCAACAAAAACGCGCGCCATTGAAATGAAGTGACCGGGGAGCACGCCCGCCCCGGGCGTAGCGGGACGCGCCCCGCGTCCAGCATTTGGCAGTGGGGGTGTTTCTTGTGCACTGAGGTTGGTTCAGCGCATTCGATGTTTCCCGCGAGGGCGCGTCCCGCAGAGCGGGATGCGCCCGAGGCGGGCGCGCTCCCCAATCTTCTCATCACCATTCCAACCCGGCCAGGGCATGACAGCTAATTTCGTTCAACGGCCCGCCTAATATCATTGACATCAAATATCATTCGGCGTGATTTTTGTGCTGCCGGCAGTTACCATGACCAATGTATGAGGGCGTTCGCAGATTCAGTTTGCTCTCGGACCAAAACCCAGTCCGCAGTCGGCACAGACCGCCTATGAAAACTCATCCGGGAAATTTTCTCGCACTGGCGCTGGCCGCGCTGGCGCTCAATTTATCCGTCACTCAACCGGCCCAGGCTGCTTCATGGGTCACCAACGGCCCGATGGTTACTGCTCGCTACAATCACACGGCGACGTTGCTGTCGAACGGCAAGGTGCTGGTTGCGGGGGGAGTCACCAATTACGGCACGACCATTGGCACTTCCAGCGCGGAGTTGTTCGATCCAGCCACCGGCAGGTGGACAACAACCGGGGCGATGACGACGAGCCGTTATGACCACACGGCAACCTTGCTCCCGAACGGCAAGGTACTGGTGGCCGGAGGTTATGGCAACGACGCGCCTTACTATCTTTCGAGCGCCGAGATTTATGATCCGGCCACCGGCACGTGGACTGCCACTGCTCCGATGAACGGCGCACACGAGAATCACACGGCGACTTTGTTGCGCAGCGGCAAGGTACTGGTGACCGGAGGCGCTGACAGCGAAGGGGATAATTTGGTTTCGGAATTATACGATCCGGCGACCGGAACCTGGAAAGCCAGCGGCACGATGAAAAGTGCGTTCTGGGATCACACGGCGACCTTGCTGACAAATGAAATGGTGTTAATCGCCGGAGGCGGCAATAACTACGGTCCTCCTTCAAGGGCGGAGCTGTATGATCCCGCCACAGAGACGTGGACAGAGACCGGCGCGATGAGCACCAACCGCTCGTCACCCACGGCGACCTTGCTGCCCAACGGAACGGTGTTGGTGGCGGGAGGGTGGGTCATGGTTCAGATTCAAACCAACCCGCCCCTTTACACGTCGGTCTCACTGTCGAGCGCGGAGATTTATGATCCAACCACGGGAAATTGGACGGCGACCCCCAACACCATGACTGTCGGGCGTAATTGGCAAACGGCGTCTTTGCTTCCAAATGGACAAGTGTTATTGGCAGGAGGATTCGAGAGTGGTCCAGGCCAATTGTCCAGCGTGGAGGTGTATGACCCGAATTTCGGAAGCTGGCTGGCCAGCACCAACGCCCTGAACATCGCGCGTTGGGGACACACGGCGACATTATTGCCTTGTGGCAGGATACTGGTCACCGGAGGCATCAACCTCAACTGTGTCACGAACAGCACGGAGCTGTATGATTATGCCAACGGGACGTGGACGAACACCGGCGCGCTGATGAATCGGCATAATTCACAGACATCGACGTTGCTTCCAGACGGCAAAGTCCTGATCACGGGAGGCAATGGCAGCAACAGCGGCCCTACCAACAGCACCGAAATATACGAGCCCGCCACCGGGACGTGGACGTCCAGCCCTGCGATGAATACCAATCGGCTTTCTCACACTGCCACCCTGCTGCCGAATGGAAAGGTGCTGGTGGCAGGGGGCTACTCCGACAATGGCGTCTATCTTAACAGTGCAGAACTGTACGATCCATACTCCAGAACATGGAAATTGACCACTGCATTGACGACCGATCGCATGTATCCCACCGCAACCCTGTTGTCCAATGGAAAGGTGCTGGTTGCCGGCGGCGGAAACAATAGCGGTCCGGTTTCCAGCGCGGAATTGTACGATCCGGCCACGGAGACCTGGGTCGTGACCGGATCAATGACTTTTCCTCGCGGCGGCCACACGGCCACCATGCTAATGGACGGAAAGGTGCTGGTCGCGGGCGGTTATGACGGCAGTCTGATTTCAACTGCGGAATTATACGATTCAGTCACCGGAACCTGGATTCCGGTCCCTTCGATGGCCAAGGGTCGCTATGGTCACACGGCAACGCTGTTGCCAAATGGGAAAGTACTCCTAACCGGTGGCACTTTCGACACACTGGCAGAGTTATTTGATCCAACCACCCGGCAGTGGATCGTGACAGGCTCGATGACCAGCCCACGGCATTGGCATACGGCGACATTGCTCAACAACGGAAAAGTGCTGGTCGCAGGCGGCTACAACGGACCGGTCGATCTCCTGAGCACTGAACTCTACGATCCTGCCACCGAACTGTGGACCTTGACGGGCGCGATGGCAGCCGGCCGCGTCGGTCACTCAGCGACGGCGTTGCTCGATGGCAAAGTGCTGGTCGCGGGGGGCTCGGGTGGTGCCGCTCGCTCAAGCGCGGAGTTGTATGATGTCGGCTTGGGCTACACCAATTCCTGGCAGCCGCAGATTGCTTCGATTACCTCACCTCTCAGTTTAGGCAACAGCCTGGTCATCACCGGCTCCCAGTTTCGGGGCATTTCCGGAGGGTCGTGCGGCAATTCTCAGGATTCATCCACGGATTATCCACTGGTGCAACTGCGTCGCTTGGATAACGAGCAGACCGAGTTTCTGCTGACGACGAACTGGTCCACGAATTCATTCACCTCCTTGCCGGTATGGAATTTCCCGCCCGGCTATGCGCTGGCCACCGTGTTTGTCAACGGCATCCAAAGCACGAGCAGCATCGTCAATATCAGCGTGCCGGTTCCGACCGCGCCCACCCTGACCGGTTCCCAAAAACTGACCAATGGGTTCCGGTTTGCGTTCACGAACAGTGTGGGAGCGTTGTTCGGCGTGCTAACAACCACGAATCTGGCGTTCCCGTTGAGCCAGTGGACGGCGCTGGGTGGGGTCGTGGAAATTTCGCCCGGCCAGTTCCAATTCACCGACCCGGAGGCGACCAACGGCGTGCGCTTCTACCGCGCATACGCGCCATAGGCCCAAAATGGAGTGGCGAGTGACGTATGGCGCGTGTCGCGCAAAGCCTGTCACTTGCCTGCCGCGCCGAAGCTTCTGAGCGAAGGCCGGTCACCCGTCACGTGTCACTCATTTTGCGCCCTGATCAATCCACGCGCGGATCAAACCGATTTGGCCGGGCGTAAGCGGTCCGATGTTTGCCTTGTTATGCAGCGGTGGCATCCAGGCATCCTTGTCATTGCTGAGATGGGCAACATTCAGGACGAGCGGACTTTTCGCGCTGTTGCCGGGAATGACAACCTTGCCATCCTTGCTCCCTTTGAGCGCGTTTTCCAAGCTGTCGAGCTTCAGTTTTGCCTTCGGTTTCTCGCCGCTGTGACATTTGACGCAGGACTGGTCGAAAACGGGCTTGATGTCGGTGGCATAAGTCACGCCGGTTTTCGTTGAAGCGGGCGGCAATTGAGCGGTATCGGCGGTAGCGGCAAACGCCAGCCCGAAGGTGGCGGTCAGTGCGATGGCGGTGAGTTTAATCGAAGTCGTTATTTTCATGGGTTCGGTTGATTTCGCGGACAATTTGAACTTAGGACGCCCGAGGTGTCAAAAAGTTTCAAATAAAAAGCATTCTTCTTCTGGGAGCGCCGGCGTGCCCTCCATAGCCTTGGCGACGGAAGGCGTCTCGCCGGCCTGTTGCCTGGCGACGGACGGATCCACTCGCCGGCGGGACGTCAGTCGTCGCATGGCTTTGACCCGACAAGCCAGCGCTCCCAGAAGGTGGAAAATGGTGACGGTCGAAACGGATTTGAATTTCTTAATCAGGTAGGGATGGCGCGCTGCGCCGTCCGCGCCGCGTTCAGCGGCGCAATCAAAGAGATAGGAATTCCAAGAGGGCGTTTTGTTCCGCCCGCTACTGCGCGGGCGGGGACATCGCAGCGCGATGTCCCTACCATCAAATCAGGACATTGCTGAGTCTCAGTCCGGCTTGCGAACGGTTTGTGCGTGCGCCAACCTTGCCGGGTGAACGGTGAAAATTTCTCCGAGGCCGCACTGGTGGTGCTCGGCCACGGCACGACGCAAAATGACGGTTCCGCCGCGCCGGTTTACCAGCACGCGGCGGAATTGCGCCGGCGGAAAATTTTCGCTGAAGTCCGCGGGGCGTTCTGGAAACAGGAGCCGCAAATCAAAAAGGTTTTGCCGGAGATTTCCGCATCGCGCGTATTCATCGTGCCGCTGTTCATCAGCGAAGGTTACTTCAGCGACGAAGTCATCCCGCGCGAACTCGGTTTCGGCGAACTCTCAACCTTCAACCCCGTAAAGGGGCGTGGCCCTCACGGGGCTTTACGCCCTCAACCCTCAACCATTTACTACTGCCAGCCCGTTGGCTCGCACGACAGCATGACCGCCGTGCTTTTGGCCCGCGCCAATGAAATCGTCGAAGCCTTTCCGTTTCCACGCGCGCCGAAGCCGAAGGACATCACGCTTTTCATTGCCGGACATGGCACGGAGAAAAACGCGAACTCACGCAAGGCCATCGAACGGCAGGTCGAATTGATTCGGGCGCTGAATCTTTATGCCGGCATTCATGCGATTTATCTGGAAGAATCGCCGCGCATCGCCGATTGCTATCAACTCGCGCCGACGAAAAACCTGGTGGTGGTGCCGTTTTTCATCAGCGATGGGCTGCACACGCAGGAAGACATTCCGGTTTTGCTCGGCGAGGCGAAACGGGCCGTCGAACAACGCCTGGCCGCCGGGCAGCCGGCGTGGCGTAATCCGACGGAAAAAAACGGCAAGCTGGTCTGGTATTCGCCCGCCATCGGCAGCGAACCGCACATTGTCGACGTGATTTTGGAGCGGGTGCGGGAAGCCTGTAGGAGTCGAGGTGACGAGACTCAAATTGAATAATATCAGAGGCTCCTCACGTCGTCTCCTACATGGGAGAGAATTGAATTTATGAACAAACTTCGATTTGGAATATTGAGCGCGGCGAACATCGGCCGCCAAAACTGGAAGGCTATTTTCAATTCCGGCAATGCCATCGTCACCGCCGTTGCCAGTCGTGACGTGGGGCGCAGCCGCGAATTCATTCGCGAAGGCCAGCGTGAGTTTCCGTTCGCTGCCGAACCGGCTGCGCTCGGCAGTTATGAGGAACTGCTCGCATCGCCGAACGTGGATGCCGTGTACATCCCGCTTCCGACCGGACTGCGCAAGGAATGGGTTTTGCGCGCGGCGGCGGCGGGCAAGCACGTCATCTGTGAAAAGCCCTGCGCCGTGAGCGCGGCCGATCTGCAGGAGATGATTTCCGCCTGCCGAAAAAATCGCGTGCAGTTCATGGATGGCGTCATGTTCATGCACAGCCCGCGTCTGGCGCGCGTCCGCGAAGTGCTCGACGACGGGAAGAGTGTCGGCCCGCTGCGGCGGATATCGTCGGCGTTTAGTTTCCTCGGCACCGGCGATTTTTCGCACGGCAACATTCGCATGGACGGGCGGCTCGAGCCGGCCGGCAGCCTTGGCGATTTGGGGTGGTATTGCATCCGGTTCACGCTTTGGACGATGAAATGGCAACTGCCGCACACGGTCACAGGCCGGATTCTCTCGCAATCCGAACCCACCGGCGGTCGTGAGCCCGCCCCCACCGAATTTTCCGCCGAACTTGTTTTCGACGACGGTGTTTCGGCGGGATTTTACTCTTCGTTTCTCGCCGCCGAGCAACAATGGGTTTTTGTCAGCGGCGTGAACGGTTGGGTGTGGGTGCCCGATTTCGTCCACCCGTTCAACAGCCGTGAACCGGCCTTTGAGGTCAACCGGACGGAAATTCGCGGCCCGACGGCTGCCGGCATTCAAACGCCAATACCCGTTTCCGACCCGGCTGAACTTGGCCACGCAACCGCGCAGAACACCATCATGTTCCGCAACTTCGCCAACCAGGTTTTCTCCGGCAAGCTCAACGACGACTGGCCGATGTGGGCGCTGAAAACGCAGCAGGTGATGGATGCGTGCTTCGAATCAGCGCAGAAAGTTGGAAAGCCGATGAAGTTGGAGTCCAAACTTTAGTTTGCCGTCCTAGACAGGCTGAAGCCTGAACTTCAACGCCGCACATCTGGGAGCGCCGGCGTCTCGCCGGCTCATGGCCACGGTGATGAAGTGATTTATTCGCCGGCGGGACGCCTTCCGTCGCCAAGGCTATGGAGGGCACGCCAGCGCTCCCAGGAACCGTGATTTCCATCTTCCATCCTCCATCTTCCATCCGCTATCTTCGGGGCGTGCTTTTTCGGAAGATCACCATCATTGGCGTTGGCCTGCTCGGCGGTTCAATCGGGCTGGCCGTCAGACGCCGGAAACTCGTCCCACGTGGCGGGCTCGCCGGTTTCGTCCGCCGTCGCGCCAGCCTGAAGGATTGTGAACGGGCGGGTGCGGTGGATTTTGCCACCACAGACTTGCTGGCGGCGGTTTGGGATGCCGACCTCGTCATCCTATGCCTGCCGCTGTCGCAAATGCGTTCGCGCGTCAGGGAAATGCTTCCGGCATTGAAACGCGGCGCCATGGTCACCGACGTCGGCAGCGTCAAAGCCAGCGTCGTGCGCGAACTCGAATCGCTGGTGGCCAAAGCTGGCGCGCATTTTGTCGGCAGTCATCCGATGGCCGGCGCGGAAAAAACCGGCGTAAGCGCCGCGCGCGCGGATTTGTTTGTCAACACCGTTTGCGTCATGACACCGGCGAAAAAGACAAACCCGGTCGCGCTGAAAAAAGTGGAACAGTTTTGGCGGGCGATTGGTTCGCGCGTGCTGCGATTGACGCCGGAAATTCATGACTCACTCGTGAGCCGGTCGAGCCATTTGCCGCACATCATCGCGGCGACTTTGGCCAGCCATGTTTTGAATCCGGCGCATCCCAAATATCAGGCCGCGCTGTGCGCGAACGGTTTTCGCGACACGACACGCATCGCGTCCGGCTCGCCCGAAATGTGGCGCGACATCGCCCTGGCCAATCGCAGGAATCTGGCGAAGTCGCTGGATGCTTTCATCGCCGATTTGCAAAAATTCCGGCGCGTGCTGAAAAAAGCCGACGCGGAGACCATCGCAACGTTTTTTGAAACGGCAAAAAAACGCCGCGACAATTGGTGCGCCGGCTGTGTCTCGCCGTCACCGGAATGAATCAACCACAGATGAACACGGATAAACACGGATGTGAGGGACGCCAACTTTTATCTCGTGCCCCTCTCCCCGCACGGCGGGGAGAGGGTGGTCCGCGCGAAGCGGGACCGGGTGAGGGGAGTGTTTTGAATCCGTGTCCATCCGTGTCCATCCACCCTCCGCAGTATTGCTACGGAGGACGGGTCCGGGGTTAAAATGGCCTTACCTGATCTCATCGAAATCGTGCCGCTCGACAAACCGGTGCGCGCGGAAATCACCGTGCCCGGTTCGAAGAGCATCACGAACCGCGCTCTCATCCTCGCGGCGCTGGCGGACGGCGAAGTGACCCTCGAAGGCGCGCTCTGGAGCGAGGACACCCAAATCATGGTCGAGTGTTTGCAGGAACTTGGCTTCATGGTGAATGTCGCGCCCGACCTGGACGAAATTTGCAATCGCACCATTACGGTTTATGGGCAAGGCGGGAAAGTCCCCGGCGGCGGCACGGCGGAAAATCCGCTGGAACTGTTTGTGGGCAACGCCGGCACGGCGGCAAGATTTTTGGCGGCGTTCGTTTGTCTTGGCAAGGGTGTTTACCGGCTGCACGGCGTCTCGCGAATGCACGAGCGTCCGCAAGCGGCCTTGTTCCAGGCATTGCGCGAGCTGGGTTATCGCGTGGATTCGCCGAATGACAAATTACCGGCAACGATTTTTGGCGGTAGGGCCGATCCCGCATTGCGGGACCAGGACGCGCGGCAGCGCGTCCCTACCAGGGATTGCACCGTGAGCATCGGGGAAAGCTCGCAGTTTGCCTCGGCATTGCTGCTCTGCGCAAAAATTGGTGGCTGGAAAGTTGAAATTGTCGGTGAAAACGCGGAAGAATCGCCTTACGTGGCGATGACTTCAAAGATGATGGAAGTGTTTCCTCATCACGGCGGGAAGTTTCAAATCGAGCCGGATGCGTCGAGCGGAAGTTATTTTTGGGCGGCAGGCAGACTTGTTCCGCAATCGGTCGAACATTCGGATGTCTCCGGGATGACGGTTGCAACAACCCGATTCGACCTCGTATCCGTTACGCATTGGCCGGCCTCCGGCTGGCAAGTTGATGAGCAGTTTAGCTCTATTGTTCGTCAGGCTGCTCCTCTGCACTTTGGTCTTGAATTTGAGAGAAATCCGCTGATGAACGACAGCCAAAGACAAAGCTTATGCCAGCATCGTGATCCCTCGCTTACCCCTCGCCAACTGGCACGACAGCATTGGAGAATGATGTGTGAAGATTACGGATCTCTAGTGATTTCTCGGCGTCACCACCTTGGTGACAGCATAATGACTGCGATAAGTCTTGCACCCTTCTCGTTGGAACCTATCCAATTCACTGATCTCGCACGTCTTCGCGTCCAGGAATCCGAACGCGTGGTCGCGTTGCGAACGGAGCTGACCAAGTGCGGAGCGAAAGTGGTTGAGGAAGGCGATACGCTGACGATTTATCCGTCGAAGCTTCACGGCGCGGAGATTGAGACCTACAATGACCATCGCATGGCGATGTGTTTTGCGATTCTGGGATTGAAAGTGCCCGGCATCAAAATCAAGAATTCCGCGTGCGTGAAAAAGACGTTTCCTAATTTTTTCCAGAAACTGACCGCGCCGCCGCCGAAAGGCCTGGGCACAACGATTTTGGATGCCAGGACGGGGCGGAAGCTGAAGGAAGAGGAATTGTTTGCGGATTGATTTCCGTAGCGGCGTCTCGGCAGAGCGCCGCCGACTGAATATATTTGCTGCGCTCTGCCGAGACGCAGCTACGAAGAATGAAACAACCGATTATCATCGCCATTGATGGCACGAGTGCCAGCGGCAAGAGCACGAACGCGAAGCTCGTGGCCAGGGCGCTCGGCTACGTTTATGTGGATACCGGCTCGATGTACCGCACGCTGGCGTGGTATTGCCTGAAAAGCCGGATTGACGTGCATGACGCCAAGGCCGTCGCCGCTGCGTGCCGCAAATGGAAAACGTCGCTGGTGTGCGTGGACGCCCGCGTGCGGCTGCTCGTGAATGGTTATTATCCCGAAAAGGAAGTCCGCACCGCCGAAACCAGCGCCGCCGTGCCGCACGTCGCGGCGATTCCCCAAGTGCGCAAATGGATGGTCAAACGCCAGCGTGAGTGCATCCGGTTCGGCAATCTCGTCATGGAAGGGCGCGACATCGGGACGAATGTGTTCCCGGAGACGGATTTCAAGTTTTACCTCGATGCACATCTGGAGGAGCGTTCGCGCCGGCGCGCCGCCGATGGGGTTCAGGAAAATCTCGCGGCGCGCGACCAGCGCGACAGTCAGCGCGCAACGGCGCCATTGATGATCGGGCTGGGCGCCAAGGTCATCAACAATTCGAGCATGACTTCGGAACAAACCAGCACGGCGATTCTTGCAGAGGTCCGCAAAAGGCTGGTGCCGGGAAAATGAACTTGTCCTATCGCCTCGGCTGGATCGGTTTTCGCGCAGTGTACCGGTTTTATTTCCGCTGGCGCGTCTTCAATGCGGAGCGGGTGCCGCAAACCGGCGCGGTCATTCTGGCCTCGAACCACGCGAGCTTCCTGGACCCGCCGCTGGTCGGTTCGGGATTGCACCGTCCAATCAATTATCTCGCGCGGGAAAGTTTGTTTCGATTTCCGGGAATCGGCGCGCTGCTGCGTTCGTGTAACGCCGTGCCGGTGGATCGCGATGGCGGCGGCGCGGCGGGATTGAAAGCCATTCTCGATCGGTTGCTGGCCGGCGGTGGAATCATTTTGTTTCCCGAAGGCACGCGGACGCGCGATGGCCGGTTGCAGCCCGCGCGCTCGGGCATCGGTCTGGTGGTGATCAAGTCCAACGCGCCGGTCATACCCGTGCGGACGTTTGGAACGTTCGAGGCTTACGGACGGCACATCAAATTTCCCCGCCCCAAACGGGTGGCCGTGAAATATGGCCGGCCGATGAAATTCGAAACCTTGCGGGCCGAGGCAAAAAATTGTTCCAAGGCGCGGCTCAAGGAAATCTACCAGGAAATCGCCAACGAAATCGTGGCGGCGATTGCAAACCTGGAGCCGAGGGAGGATTAAATCCCCAGGTTCGACAGCGTGTTGCTGATGGCGTTGACGATTTGGACGAGCCGGGGATTCGATTTCTCGAAACCATCCACCGACGAGCGCAAACCCTGAAGCGAATGGTGAAGTGATTGCGGATTTTGCTTTGTGCGCGTGGCTTCGTGCGCGGAAACCTGCGCGAAGCCCGCGATGCTCCTGGCCTGTTCGTCGTGGGTTTTCGCCAGCGTGCTGACCTCGGACTTGAGCGTGCCGAGCAACTGGAGCAACTCGCGTTTGCGTTCTTCGCTGACGGCGTCCGCTCCGCGAATCTTCGCCTCAATTTCGCCAATTGTTTTTTTGATCATGGTTTCTGGCCAAAGATTAAACATTGCCGTGAATTCGGCAAGGACGCAGAACCGTTTGGAGTTCCGCCTTTAGGCGGGAAAACCGGCTGAAGCCGGAACTCCAAACCGTGATTTTCATCAGCGTCCGATGCGCGGCAGAACCGGTCGAACAAGCTCCCAGATGTTTTCGCAGACAACTTCAATTGCGCCCGCGCCGCTCACCACGCGCACTCGATTCGGTTCAGCGGCAGCGATGGCTTCGTAACCCTGGGCCACGCGCGCAAAGAAATATTTGTCCCCCTCCTCAATCCGGTCGCGGACAAAGGGCAGGGTGGATTGACGCGACTGCAGGCGTTCGGCACTGACTTCCGCCGGCACGTGCAGCAGCAAGGTCAGGTTGGGCCGCGTGTCACCGACGGCAAAGTCAATCACACTCTTGACCAGCGCCAAATCCAACCCGCGCCCGTACCCCTGATACGCCGTCGTCGAATCGTAAAAGCGGTCGCACAAAACAATTTCGCCCACGGCCAGTGCCGGGCGGATGGTTTCGCGGACGAGTTGCGCCCGGCTGGCATTCATCAAAAGCAATTCGGTTTCGTAGGTCATGGTCATGTTCACCTTGCTGTGCTTGAGCGTGTGGCGGATTTCCTCGCCGATGGGTGTGCCACCCGGTTCGCGCAACACGCGCACGCGATGTCCAAGTGCGCGCAGCCGTTCAGCCAACAGCTCCACCTGCGTGGATTTGCCGCAGCCTTCCGTGCCTTCAAATGTGATGAACAGGCTTTTCATTGGAAAACAGGAAACATCCAACGCCGAACATCCAACATCCAATACTGTGAAAATTGGATGTTCGGCGTTCGATGTTGGATGTTGGATGTTTTTTCAAATTTTCTTCAACTTTGGTCCCTTGTGGGTGTCTTCGATGACCCAGCCTTTGGCCTTCAATTCGTCGCGAATCGCGTCGGCGCGCTTGAAATCCTTCGCTTTGCGCGCGGCCTGCCGCGCTTCGAGCAACGCGGCCAACCCGGCGGGAACTTCAATTTCGTCCGGCGCGCCAATGCCGAGCACGGAATCAATTTTGTCCCACGCCGTCAACGCCGCTGTTGCTTCGGCTGTGCTCAAAGAATTTTCCGCCAGTTGACGATTTATTTCGCGCACCCATTCAAACACCGTGCCCCAGGCGGCGGAAATGTTCAAATCATCGTCGAGGGCATCGGTGAAGCGCGCTGGCAAATCGGTTGGAGCGCCGGTCTCCGACCCGGCGGGTTGGAGTTCACGCTTTAGCGTGTCCCCCGAGCAAGCTGAAGCTTGAACTCCAACGGTTCGTGCCGGGCCGGAGGCCGGCGCTCCGGCCGCTTCGCGGAGTTTGCCGAGGCATTCGTCAATCCGCGCCAGTGCCGCGTGCGCGCCCTGCAAACCTTCGAGCGTGAAGTTGAACGTCTCGCGGTAATGCGCGGTGAGCAGCAAATAACGAATTTCGCGGCCGATGAAACCTTTCGCCAGCAAATCGCGCAGCGTAAAAAAATTGCCGAGCGACTTGCTCATTTTTTTGCCTTCGACCAGCAGATGCGCGCCGTGCAGCCAGTATTTGACAAAGTGTTTTCCGGTCGCGCCTTCGCTTTGGGCGATTTCGTCCTCGTGATGCGGGAAAATCAGATCCTCGCCGCCGAGATGCAAATCAAAACTCGGGCCGAGAATTTTCGTGCTCATCGCGCTGCACTCGATGTGCCAGCCGGGACGGCCTTCGCCCCACGGGCCCGGCCAGAAAACGTCGCCGTCCTCCGGCACGCGCGCCTTCCAGAGCGCGAAGTCGGCGACGGATTCCTTGGCGTATTCGTCGCTCTTGACGCGCTCGCCGGTGCGGAGTTCGTCGAAGTTGAGCTTGAGCAACTGGCCGTAGGTGCAGCCGCAACCGCGATATTTTTCGATGCTGAAATAAACCGAGCCGTCGGCGGCCTGGTAGGCGATGCCGCGCGCGATGAGTTTTTCGATGAGCGAAATGATTTCGGCGATGTGTTCGGTGGCGTGCGGGGTGTGGTGCGGCAGACGGCAATTCAGCGTTTTCAAGTCCTCGAAGAACGCGGCTTCGTATTTGCCGGTGAATTCGCGGAGTGAGGTTTTGGTTTCGCGGACGTGTTTGATGATTTTGTCCTCCACGTCCGTGATGTTCATCACATGCGTGACGGCGTAGCCCTTGAATTCAAGATGGCGGCGGACGAGGTCGCCGAAGACGAACGTGCGCCAGTTGCCGATGTGGGCGAAGTCATAAACCGTCGGCCCGCAGCAATACATGCCGACCTTTTTGCCCGCCGGATCGAGTGGCGTGAATTCCTGAATCGAGCGCGAGAGCGTGTTGAACAGTTTTAAGCCCATTTACGTCTGCGCAAATTAAGCTGCGTCGCGCGAAAGGAAAGCGGAAATTATTTTTGCGCCGGCTGGCTGGCGGCGTTCGGTGATTTGGGTTGCAGCCGTTGGCAGCGTTCGACGAACAGAAAGAAAACACCGGGGCCGAAGCAGAGCAGCATGACGGAGATGCCGGTGACAATGCCCCAAAACGTGCCGATGGGTGCGCAGCAGTCGCCGCGACGGCGGACGATGATATGGCTGGGAACGGCCACGAGGAGTTCGAGGATGCTGCCGTGCAGGAGCCAGCGTGTGCTGCGCTTGAGCAGCGCGTCCGGGTCGTCAGATTTGGCAAAACGGCGGAAGATGAAGGCCCAGACAATCCAGAAAAAAACGACTATGATGATCGCTCCCCCGAAAAAATGCCAGCCGCTGTCCGGTTGGTGGAGGGGGAATGGGTTAAGGTACTGAAAAAGCAACCCGCCGCCGTCTTTGATCACGCCGCCTTCCTTGAACCCGGCACAGAGCAGGGAAGCCAACCCGGCGAAGCAGAGATTCGCCAGAAAGAACGCGCCGACGATGACGGGGGTTTTAAGCGGCCGGCGCGCGGGCAGCCGGCGTTCGGCGATGTTAATGGGCAGCAGGAGCAGCAAGGCTTGTCCGGCGACGAGGAGGCCGAGCCAGAGCCAGTAACCCCAATGCCGGTAAACGGCTCCAATTTCCTGGAGCGAGATGCCAGGGCCGTTTTTCCCCCAATCACCAAAGGCATCCAGCAGAACCGGTGCGGTCAACAGCAACAACGCAACGGCGTAAAGCAGGACGGTGAGTGCAGCCCAGCGTTTCATTTGTTTTTCAATTTGGCCATCAAGTTCAACCCCAAGCCAGCGAAATCGGCGCGTCAAATTTTTTGTGAAATGTTGTTTTCGTGTCTTGCCAACATTTTCATTTCCCAGCAAACTTTCCAAAACGGGCATTAAATACCAACATCGAAAAAGGAGCACATGAGCAAAGAGGCAAAGCTGGAGTTGGACGGAAAAGTATATGCGCTGCCGACGGTCGAAGGCAGCGAAGGTGAAAAGGCGGTGGATATTTCATCGCTGCGCGCGAACACGGGCTATATCACGCTCGACGACGGTTACGGCAACACCGGCTCGTGCGTCAGCAAGGTCACGTTCATTGACGGCGACAAGGGCATTCTGCGCTATCGCGGCATTCCCATCGAGGACCTGGCGGAGAAGTCCAATTTCGTCGAGACGGCGTATCTCATCATCTACGGTGAATTGCCGAACCGCGCGCAGTTGAAACGTTTTTCGGATTTGCTCACCGACAACCAGTTTCTGCACGAGGACATGAAGTTTCATTTCGAGGGTTTTCCGATGGGCGCGCATCCGATGGCGATCCTTTCGGCGATGATCAACGCGGCGAGCTGCTTCGACGAGCGCCTGATGCGCTGGAAATGGGGCGAGACCAAGGATTTTGACGTGTATGTGGCGCGGCTGATTTCGCAGGTACGGACGATTGCGGCGTATTCGTATCGCAAGTCGCGCGGGCTGCCCTTGATTTACCCGAAGAAGGCCTACAAATACACGGCGAACTTCCTGCACATGCTGTTCTCGACGCCGTACGAGGATTTTGAATTGAAGCCGGAGGTCGTCAAGGCGCTCGATTTGATTTTCCTGCTGCACGCGGACCACGAACAGAATTGCTCCACCTCCACCGTGCGCATGGTGGCATCGAGCCAGGCGAACCTGTTCGCCAGTTGCGCCGCGGGCGTGTGCGCGCTGTGGGGACCGTTGCACGGCGGCGCGAACCAGGCGGTGATTGAAATGCTGGAGGCAATTCATCGCGAAGGCGACGACGGTTCGAAATTCATCGCGGCGGCGAAGGACAAAAACAGCGGCAAGCGACTCATGGGTTTCGGCCACCGCGTCTACAAGAATTACGACCCGCGCGCCAAAATCATCAAGAAAGCCTGCGACGACGTTTTGTCCAAGTTGCACATCAATGACCCGTTGTTGGACATCGCCAAACATCTGGAGGCGGCGGTGCTCAAGGATCCGTATTTCATCGAACGGAAGCTGTATCCGAACGTGGATTTTTACAGCGGCATCATCATGCGCGCGCTCGGCATTCCGGTGGAGATGTTCACCGTGATTTTTGCGATTGGCCGGATGCCCGGCTGGATTGCGAATTACAAGGAAATCATGGAGGAACCAAAGGGCCGCATCTATCGGCCGCGGCAGATTTACACCGGGCGCACGCTCAACCATTACGTGCCCCTGGCGGAGCGCAAATAAATGTGGAGCCCATGGGCAGCATGGTATTTTCTGATTTTGTCTTCAAGATTTGACCATAACATCGCTTGCGGAAAGGCATAATTCCTGCTCATTTCAGGGCACAATTGCCATGAAGAAAATTTTGGTCATTGACGATGAGGAATGGTTGCGCGAGATGATTCACCTGGCGCTGAAGCAAAAAGGCTTTGAAGTCATTGAAGCCGTCAACGGCGCCGATGGCATTGAAAAGGCGCGCAAAGAATTGCCCGACCTCATCCTCTGTGACGTGAACATGGAAAAAGTGGACGGTTACCTGACCCTGTCCTCGTTGCGCACGGAAGCGCCCACGGCCTCCATTCCGTTCATCCTCATGACCGGCCTGGCCGACAACGCGGGCATGAGGCACGGCATGGAATTGGGCGCCGACGATTACCTGCCGAAACCGTTCACGACCGATGCGCTTTACGCCGCCGTGAATGCGCGCCTGAAAAAAGCCCAGACCGTGCGCGATGAAGCCGAGCGCAAGCTCGCTCATTTGCGTGACAACATCAGCCTGATGCTGCCGCACGAGTTGCGCACGCCGCTCAACGGCATTCTCGCCTACGGCGAAATTCTCGCCGCCGACGCCGCCAAACTCAAACCCGCCGAAATTGCTGAAATGGGCCACGTCGTTCACCAGTCCGGCAAGCGGCTGGAGCGGCTCATCGAAAACTTTTTGATTTACGCGCAGCTTGAATTGATTGCCGCCGACCCGAAGAACGTCAACGCCCTGCGTCTCGGCCGGACGGAACATCCCGTTGCGTTGATTGAGAAGCATGCCACCGCGCAGGCTGTGCTCGCGAATCGTTCCCCGGATTTGTCCTTCGAGCTGGCGGACATTCCCGTGCCGATGGCCGAGGAATATCTCAGCAAGGTTGTGGATGAACTTGCGCAAAACGCCTTCAAGTTTTCCGATCCCGGCTCGTCCGTTCGCTTGACGCTGACCGAGGCGTTCAACACCATTACACTTATCATCAGTGATCAGGGTCGCGGATTTACCACCGAGCAAATCACGCGCGTCGGCGCTTATATGCAATTCGACCGCACGATGCAGGAGCAGCAAGGGTTGGGGCTCGGCCTGGTCATCGCCAAGCGGCTCGTTGCCTTGCACGGCGGCACACTTTCCATTGTAAGTGAGCCGAGTATGGGCGCGGTCATCTCGGCCAAATTCTCCAAGGCGAAGACGGATTGATCGCGGAGTAAAATTTCAGAGCGGCAATCGTTCGTAGAGAAAAACCAGTCCGCGTCCGGCCAGTTCGGCCGCCAGAAACACCAGCACAATTCCCACGACCGGCGCAAAATCCGCCTTGCCCACCCGCAGCGGCAGCGCGCGCAAGGGCGACAACAAGGTCTGCGCCCCGGCGTTCACGTAACCCCAAAACGGATGTTTGCCGAAGTAAATGTAACTGTTCAACAGATGCAGGACGAGCAGCGCGCCGGCGAGATATTTCCACGTCAGATAACTGCTCAGTCCGATGACCAGTGACTCTTCAAATCGTTGCGCCGTCGAAACGGGCTTCGGGATGATTTGCAATTCCGCCAGCAGCCAGCTGGCCAGCCACCAAAACGTCGCCGTGACAATCAGCGGTAGAAGAAATTTCACCCCGCGCGCCCAGCGATCAATGCCGCCCAGGGGCATTCGCACGAGACGATGAAAAGTCAGGGGTTCCGGCCCGGCCAGAATGGAAAGCAGCAACAGCCAGAGATAAAACACACCGAGCGTCAGCCCGAAACTGAAAATGGAAAACAACAACATACGCACAAAATAATCGCTGCGGAACGAAAGCGTAATGACGCTCAAATTCAAGGTGCCCGTCCAGTGTGCCGCCGAACCGATCTGCCAGTAGAACAACGCGCGCAGCAGCAACAGCCCGCCCAGCGCCGCGAGCAAATGCCATCTTCGCAAACGCCGCGGCTCGGCCCGCCGAAGTGTGCCAATCAACGTCGCGGGCGTCCGTTTGCCGAGCGGATCGAAGCGGACCGAACGCCAGTTCAGCCACAACAACAAGCCCGCAAGGTTCAGAATGAAGTCAATCAGGCCCATAAAAGTGACAAGTGACAGGTGTCAGGTGACGGGTGACGAATGTCAAGCAAGTGTTTTCCTGGCTCGGTTCGGTGTCCCGCCTTCAGGCGGTCAGTATGGTGCCTCATGATTTGCCGTCCCGCAGGGCGGGACGCACTTTGCCACGGCCACTATTTTCTTCTTCCTGGGAGCGCCGGCGTCCACCCTCCGTCCCGCATTGCGGGACTACGGAGGACGGGTCTCGCCGGCTGTTGCAGGGTGGCGGATTATCCACTCGCCGGCGGGACGCCTTCCGTCGCCAAGGCTATGGAGGGCACGCCAGCGCTCCCGGAACCCGCACCGCGCACCATCCGTTACATCATCTTCAACAGTGTATCCGCCATTTCCGATGGCGTGGCGGCGACTCCGATGCCCGCGGCCTTGAACGCCGCGATTTTTGCCTTCGCCGTGCCTTCGCCGCCGCTGATGATGGCGCCCGCGTGGCCCATGCGGCGTCCGGGCGGCGCCGTCGCCCCGGCGATGAATCCAGCCACAGGTTTTTTGCAATTTTTCTTGATCCACCCGGCGGCTTCTTCTTCGGCGCTGCCGCCGATCTCGCCGATTATCAGAATGCCCTGCGTGTCCGGATCGTCGTTGAACAACTTGATCACATCGAGATGCGAGAGCCCGGGAACCGGGTCGCCGCCGATGCCGATGCACGTGCTTTGACCCGCGCCGCGAGTGGTGAGTTGCCAAACGGCTTCATAAGTCAACGTGCCGCTGCGCGAAACGACGCCGATGTGCCCTTTTTTGTGGATGTAGCCGGGCGCGATGCCGATGCGGCAGCCACCGTGGGAATCTTTTCCCTCACCGGGCGTGACGATGCCGGGACAATTCGGGCCGATGAGCCGCGTCGCGCGGCCTTGCAATGCGCGCTTCACGCGAATCATGTCGCGCACGGGAATGCCTTCGGTGATGGCCACCACCAGTTCCAGCCCGGCATCCGCGCCTTCGAGAATTGCGTCGGCGGCAAAGGCTGCCGGAACAAAAACGGCGGAAGCCGTCGCGCCGGTTTGTTTCACCGCCTCGGCGGCCGTGTCGAAAATGGGGACTTTCTTTCCGCCGTGCTCAAAGACCTGGCCGCCCTTGCCGGGCGTGACGCCGGCGACGACCTGCGTGCCGTAATCAATCGAGAGTTGCGCGTGCCGCGCGCCGAAGCTGCCGGTGATGCCCTGGACGAGGACTTTGGTGTCGGGCTTGACGAGAATGGACATGATAAATCAGTTCTGGCTTTGTTGCTTTTTGATTTCTTTCAAATACTTCACGGTGATTCTGTCGTGATCGCGGTTCATTGCTTCTTTTGATCGGATCAACGCTTCGATGTCAAGAATCCGGCATTGGCCATAAGGCAATTCCACTTCAACACTGTGTTTCAAAACTGCTTCAAAGTTGCCAACACCCAGGACTTCGCCCAGGCAATCAACGATTCCCAAATCTGTCTTCAAATACAAATTATTCAGGCTCGCACACTGTTCCGGCGTCAGTTCCAGAGGCAAATCCGGCCTTGAGCGATGCACCGGATGCAAATCCGCGAATGCCTTCTGGATGCGCATCAAATTCGCCTCGCTGAACCGGCAGCAAATGTCCACATCGAGTGTGACCAGGGTGACGCCATGCGCCACCGCCGCGAATCCGCCCACCAAAACGAACTCGACTTGCGACGAAATCAATCGGTGTATCAGTTCACTAAGGTTTTGCATGGCGTTTTTCCATCGCTGTGCGCAGCGACTCGGCAAAATTCAGCGCGTCATCATTGGCCTGCATACGTTCCCATGGCGTTTTCGCCAGGCTGTCTCTCAACAACGACAAATCAATGTCACCGTCCGCTGACACACGGTAAGCTGGCGAAGCTTCCTTCAAGACCATCCCTGCTTTGTCGTGTTTTTCCGGCATTGATTTACTTCGCGTTGCGTTTGTGGATGCAAATCGTGTTGCCGTCAGGATCGAAAATCATGGCCATGCGGGAGACGGGCGTGGGAAACGGCTCCATCCGGAACTTCACGCCGTTTGCGCGCAGATGCGCGATGGCCGCGTCGAAATCTTCAACTTCCAGCGCCACGGAGCAGCCGTCGGGGCTGGGTTTCCAGCCGGGGGCGGAGCCGATGGAAAGCGTGCCCGGGCCAATGTCGTATTCCGCCCAATGCGAGTCGGGCGGGAAGTCATTCACCTTGGTGGGTTTCAAACCCAGCACGCCCTCGTAAAACTTGCGCGCCCGGGCGAAGTCGGTGACGGCGTAACAACAAAATGCAATTTCGATGACTTTCAGCATGACGATGGTTGTTTGTGGTTGAACGCGCCGAAGTTTGTTTTCCCGGCCGCAAAACCCGGCACCCGTTTCAAAAGTTTTGCCCCCGACTGTTGCAGGCGATGCCGCAAACCGCGGCGGCCGGGCCGCCGGTTGGTGACCTCGCGCACCATTTGTTCGCGCAGGGCATCGCACTGGCGTTTCGATTGCTCGTGTTGTTGGGCCAGTTCAATCATTTGCTTCTGCAATTCCACCAACCGACGATAAGGCTCAAGGTCGTCCGCGACCTTTTTCACCCCTGGATTTTCGTTTCTGCCCCGAAACATGCGCCTTAATTCTTCAAATTGCCTGTTTTCCCACAGCCCTCACCACCTTCTGCGCCGCATCGGCCATGGAATCGCCGGTGATGAGTTTCAGGCCGGATTCGGCCAAAGTTTTACGCCGGAGCATTAACATTTTTATCACGCCGCCAAAATCGGACCGCCAGCCACAAGTTTCTTGGCGCGGGAATCCACGCGCAGGTTCATTCCTTCCAGCGACCGCGCACCGAGGACTTCCAGATCTCCCGGCTCGCCAAAAATGACTTCATCGATAGTGACCGCGTCGCCGACGCGAATAATGGCGAATCCAACGGCACGAGTGATTTGCTGGCCGTTGGCGATGACAAATGTGTAGTCCTTTTTTTCACGCTTAACGCCGATGTGCTTTAGTGTCTCGGCATTGATCCAAGAAAACTCCGCGCCACTGTCCACGAGCAATTTTGGCACTTCAACCGATTTTTTCCGGTCAACGTGATTTTCTATGCGGCAATTCGTATAAAATGTTCCCATACGATTTTTCATGACAAAGGTTTCAGGCCGCAACGGTTGAACGCTTGCGGCGCACGGCGGGCTTGGGTGGATGCACGAGCCGTTTGCCGACTTTGACTTCCTCGCGGTGGACAAGCGCGCCGAGCCGTTTCAAGTCGTAGCCACATTCCGCGCCGATTTGGTCGCGAATTTCCCAGATGTTTTTCAGCAGGTCATTTTTCATACAGCAATATTATATCATCAATTCCAAAGGCGTGCAGATGACGGGCGGAGCATATCCGGCGGCGGCAATCGCTGCACGCACTTTGTCCACGATGGTGGCGTTCGCGATATGGCGGCAATTCCACGTCAGCAGAAAATCCACTTCATGCACCGAGGCCACGGCAATGTGCGCGGCGTCAACGGCGGCTTTGGCGGGCAACAATCGGGTCGCCAGAATTTCACGCGCCAACTGCTGCGCGGCTTCGGTGTATTCCAGCACATTGCAAGCGGCCAAAACTTCGTCCCGTGCTTTGGCTGCCGTCGTGTCGCCGCGCCGCGATTCAGCCAGCACGAGGCCGGAAACAAAAAGCTGGTAGCGCGACCGCCGTTCCTGCCACCAATCACGCGTCGCCTGCTGCTGACCGGCAATCAACACGTCACGACTTGGTCGCGCCGTCAGCAGGCTGGGAACCGTTGTTTCGAGATAGACTTTTGGTTTCAAGCTGTCTTGCCTTTCTCAAATTCTTCGCCATGAAAAATTATCTTCCAACCGCCTTCACCACCTTCTGCGCTGCGTCAGCCATTGAATCACCAGTGATGATGGCGACGCCGGATTCCGCCAGGGTTTTTTTGCCGGTGACGACATTGTTGCCTTCCAGCCGGACGACCAGCGGCAATTTGAGGCCGGTTTCCTTCACCGCGGCGACGATGCCGGTGGCGATGACGTTGCAATCCATGATGCCGCCGAAAATGTTCACCAGGATGGTCTTCACGTTCGGATCCTGCAGGATGATTTTGAACGCCGCCGCGACCTGTTCCTGGCTCGCGCCGCCGCCCACGTCGAGGAAGTTCGCCGGCCTGCCGCCGAAATGCTGGATGATGTCCATCGTGGCCATCGCCAGCCCGGCGCCGTTGACGAGGCAGGCGATGTTGCCGTCGAGCTTGATGTAATTCAGGTTGAATTTGCTGGCCTCGATTTCGAGCGGCGCTTCCTCGTTCAAATCGCGCATGGCCTGGATGTCGGCGTGGCGGTAAAGGCCGTTGTCATCGAGCGAAATCTTGGCGTCCAGCGCCACGACGGTTTCCTTGCCGTCGGGCAGTTCGACGACACACATCGGGTTGATTTCCACGAGCGACGCGTCGCATTCCCACCACGTGGTATAAACGCCGGTGACGAATTTTGCGGCGGCGTTGAGCAAATCGCCCTTAAGACCAAGCCCGACGGCAATCTTGCGTGCCTGATACGGCATGATGCCCACGGCGGGATCAATCCATTCCTTGAAAATCTTTTCCGGCGTTTTGGCCGCGACTTCCTCGATGTCCATGCCGCCCTCGGTGCTGGCCATCACGAGCGGGCGACCCACGGCGCGGTCGAGCAGCACGGCCAGATAAAATTCCTTTTTGATTTTCGCGCCGCTGGCGATAAGCAGCGTCTGCACGCGGCGACCGTCCGGGCCGGTCTGTTTGGTGACGAGCACGTTGCCGAGCATGTTCTTGGCGTGCGACACCGCCTCGTCCACCGACGCGGCGACCTTCACGCCGCCTTGAAAACCGGTCTTGAAAGTCCCTTTGCCGCGTCCGCCGGCATGGATTTGTGATTTAACGACCACGCGGGCACTGCCGCCGGCGGTGATTTTTTCCGCCGCGGCGCGGACTTCGTCGAGCGATTTGGCGGGGATTTCCAGCGGGACGGCGACGCCGTATTTGGCGAGCAGTTGCTTGGCCTGGTATTCGTGGATGTTCATTTCAAAATTTGACCCGGCGCATTAAAAACGATTGTGACCGGAAATCAAACTTTTAACACAAGCGAAGGAGCCTGGGGAGAAGGCTAAAGGCTGAAGGCTAAGGGCTAAAGTATGAGAAGACGCGGAATCGGATTTCAACTCTTAGCGATCTTGTTTCGGCCTTCAGCATTTAGCATTTAGCCTTTTCTGTTTCGGCATCGGGAGGAACGCAAGGCGGCGTCGAGCTGGCGAAGGTCTTTGGGCAATTCGGCGGTCCAAGTCATGCGCTTGCCGGGCTGGTCCGGGTGTTCGAGGCTGAGGACTTCGGCATGCAAGGCTTGACGCGGGAAATCAATGGGCGTGTTGGCGTGGTACTGTCCGCGATAGGCCGGGTTATACGTGCGGTCGCCGATCAAGGGGAGTCCGGCGTGGGCAGCCTGGACGCGGATTTGATGTTTTCGACCGGTTTCCAGCCGGAGCCGCAATTTGGTGACGAAGCCTTTGCCGTCGGCGAGCGGATACTCCGCGATGACTTCGTAATGCGTGATGGCCTCGCGGACTTCGGAGCCCGGGTCTTTGAGTTGCGTTTCAGAAAGCACGTGCTGGCGCAGTTCGTCCCGGCTCAATTGCAGCCATTGCCGCCAGGTGCCTGTGGGCGTGCTCGGACGTCCTTCCACGAACGCCACATACTCCCGCTTCATGGAGTGCGCCTTTAATTGCTCGATGAGGTGGTGACGCGCGGCGGGGTTCGTGGCCATGCAAAAGACGCCGCTGGTATATTGGTCGAGGCGATGAACCGGCAAAGGTTGAAGCCGGCGATAGGCGGTCGGCAATGACTTTCCGGCGACGCCACGGTTCTGGGCTTTCAGTTTTCCCACCAGGAAATCGGCGAGGATGCTGAGCGCGGAAAGATCGCAATTCGGCGCCGGCACGGAGATGAGGCCGGGCCCCTTGTTGACGATGGCGAAGGCGGAATCCAGGTAAAGCAACGAAACGCGCGGATGAATCTGCCAGCCGGAACCGCACGCCAGAGTGGTGGCATGGCGATCGCGCAGTTCCAATGTATCGCCCGGGTCCGTGATGGTTTGATGGGGTTTGCGGATGATGACGCCGTTGACGCTTACCCGTCCCGCCACGATCCATTGTTTGGCGCGGCTCTTCGGCGTGTCGGGATGCTTCCGCAGCAACCAATCCAACAGGGGGCTGACCGCCACTGTGCGGGATAAGGCTGAAGGCTGAATGCTCAATGCTAAAGGTCTCCTTTCGAACGTTTATCTATGGTTGTGAATATGGCGATGAGTTGGCGGGTTTCGTCGAGCAGGTCGGCCATCTTCGTTGTCGAAACGCAACCGCTGTCCACGAGCAATTCGAGCCAATACTCGATTTCTTCGATTTCCTTGAGGCAGTCGCCAATCTTGGAAATGAACTCCGCTTTGGACCGACCGCGCGACGCCTCGCGGTAGTTCGCGCCAACGGACGTTCCGGAACGAAGAACCTGCTTGCCAAGCACCTGCGCAACCGTGTCGTTCTTCGGCAGTTTGGAATACATACGGATGACTCGAAGCGCAAATGTCTTCGTTCTCGGTTTCAAATCCTGTGGCTTTTCACTCATATCGTTTTAGCGTTTAGCCTTTTCTGTTTTAGCCTTTAGCCTTCAGCCTTCAGCCTTTTTACGTTACCCGCCCGCGAACACCGGGCGAAAGTTCGCCTCGGTCAGGATGCGCGCGACCTCCGCGCGTTTGTCGCCCTGAATCTCGATCTGGCCGTCCTTCACCGTGCCGCCGGTGCCGCAGGCGCGCTGCATCGCCCTGGCCAGTTGCTCCTTTTCCGGCAGACCGATGCCGACAAAGTTTTTCACCACCGTCACCGTCTTGCCGCCGCGCCCGGCCTTCTGCCGGAGGATGTCCACGCGCCCGCGATTTTTCTTCGCCGGTTTCGATGGTGGCGCGGAATCCGCCGGCGAATTTTCGGGTGCGGGTGGGAGACCATCGCTGGACAGCGCGTCAAAAGGATTGTAACCGAAACTCGCTCCGCCGTCGGTGGGAATGTGTTTGGAGACTGCCATATCCATGCAGATTGGCGGGCATCGTAAGCCGCGGGGGAGCTTTCGCAAATACAAATAGTTGAAGGCTGAGGGTTGAGAGTTGAGGGCGGTGGGAAAACATCGAACATCCAACATTCAACATTCAACATTCAACATCCAACGCCGAGGAATGAGGAGCATTTCCCTTGAATCGACGGCGGGGCGCGGGCAAGGCGGAAGAAAGGCTAAAGGCTGAAGGCTGAAACGAGATTGCCAAGAATTGAAATCCGATTCCGCGCCTTTTCATAAAATTTAGCATTTAGCCTTTATCCTTCAGCCTTGCTTCTTCAACCCATTTCCCTTGAATCCATCAGGGCGGGCGGGCAATTTGCGACGCCGTGAAGAATTTTTACATGTTGCTGATTGCGTTGGGCCTGGCGTCCTGCCTGTCGCCGGCGCACGCCGCCTTCATCAACGGCCAAAACTACGTGCCGTTGGTGGATTGGGCGCGGGCGAATGGCTTGAAATGTTTCTGGCTCAAGCGGGGCGATGAAATCGTGGCGGCCAACCGCGCGACCCGGCTGGTTTTTGACAAGGATTCGCGCATGGTGGAGGTCAACGGGATCAATGTGGCGCTGTCCTTTCCGGTGGCCGCGGACCGGGGCACGCCGTTGATCGCGCAACTCGATCTCAACACGGCGGTCCGGCCGCTGTTGTCCCCGCCGAAAGCCGCCGACGCCAAACGCATCACGACGATCTGCCTCGATCCCGGCCACGGCGGCAAGGACACGGGCAACCACACGTTTTGGCGCAGCGAGAAGACGTACACGCTGGCGCTGGCGCTGGAATTGCGCGACCAGCTCAAAAAGGTCGGGTTCAATGTCATTTTGACGCGCAGCAAGGACGCCTATGTTGATTTGCCCGACCGTCCGGCGCTGGCGAACCGGCGCGGCGCGGATTTGTTCGTGAGCCTGCATTTCAACGCAACGCAGACGGGCAAGAACGAGGTTGAAGGGCCGGAGACGTATTGCATCACACCCGTGGGGGCGAGTTCGACGAATGCCCGCGGCGAAGGCAGCGGTTACGGCCCGACGGCGGCAAATCGTTTTGAGCAACGCAGCCTGCTGTTCGCGTATCAAGTTGAGAAGTCGCTCGTCCAAAATCTGCGCGTGCCGGACCGCGGCGTGCGGCGTGCGCGGTTCGCCGTGTTGCGCGATGCGGCGATGCCGGCGATTTTGATTGAAGGCGGCTACATGACGCATCCGGCCGAAAGCAAAAGGATTTCCAGTGTTACGGGTCGCCGCCAGATGTCACTGGCGATTGTGAAGGGCATTCTGGCCTATCAAAGGCTGGTTTCACCGCCGCCTCCGCCGGTGGTGACGAAGCCGCCGGTGAAAAATCCGCCGGTGACAAAGCCGGCGGCCACAGGGACGGGCACAAATAAAATTTCAACGAAGAATCAGACGCGGTAGATTTCTGGGGACCCGCCTTTGCTGCGCTTCGGCGCGGCAAGCGAGGACGATTAAAAACTGAATGAGCATAGCAACCAAAACCGGTGATGACGGCACGACGGCGTTGATGTATGGCCGCCGGGTCCCGAAAAATCATCCGCGCATCGAGGCGTGCGGTGCGGTGGACGAGTTGAACGCCGCGCTCGGTCTGGCGCGCGCGACGGCAGAGCACGATTTTGTGCGCGGCAATCTGCTCGCGATTCAGAAAGACCTGATTGTGCTGATGGGCGAGGTCAGCGTGGCGACGGAGGATTTGCCGCGTTACGTCAAGGACGGCTATTCGCTGATTACGCCGGAAATGACGGCGAAGCTCGACACGCTCGTCTGCGAGATCGAGGCGCAGAACGTGAATTTCAAAGGCTGGGCGACGCCAGGTGCGACCCCGCAAAGCGGGGCTTTGGACCTGGCGCGAACGATTTGCCGCCGGGCGGAACGGCGCGTGTGCGCATTGAAGGAGTCAGGCGAACTGCGAAACGCGGAGATTGTGATTTATCTCAATCGCCTGAGCGATTTGCTGTGGCTGTTCGCGCGTTGGGTGGAAACGAAGGCGGATTCGGCACATGGGTAGGGCGCGTCACTCCGTGCGCGCCGCAATCGTTGTGCGGACGAGCGGCGGGCAGAGGACTGCCCGCCCTACCCATTGCACCGATTGTCTCGGGAATTGGGATAAGCTGCGAAATCAAAAGATCGTGTCGAGAGACAAGCAGCAGGACGGGTCAAAGCCAGTCCGGTCTCCTTTATCGTTCAACCGGGTTAAAATTGGCAATATTTGCGTTCAGCCCCCGTAACGAACCGGTTACAGCCAGCAGTCCGCCTTGTGAATAACATGGACGTTACTCACCTTCGCGTCACCCGCCGGAATACGGCAAAAACCTCGTTTCCGATGCGCTTAAATGATTTGATTTGAAGGGGTAGGGCTTCCGCCAATCGGCGGAAACCTCTGCCATCAGCGATAGCAGGGGCATTGCGCCCGCCGAAAATTTTCGGGCAGATCGTGAGATGCAGTTCGTCCACCAAACCGGCCCGGAACAAGGCGTCATTCAATCCGCCGCCGCCTTCGACCAGCAGACGTTTGACACCCCATTTCCCGCGCAACCAGCAAAATACCTCGCGGAAATTGATTTCCTGCCGGCCGCAAACCTTTACTTCGTCCGCCAAGGCCCGCAGTTGGCGCAGTCGGGCTTTCGATGTCCGCCCGGTGGTGAGGATGATGATAGGCGAGAAACGGTGTTGGAAAATTTCCGCGGCGGGATTGAGCGAACCGCTGCCGCTCACAATGACGCGCAAATTATACCCGGCCAGCCCGTTTTTAAGCCGCAAGCGCCGAAATTTGGCCGGACCTGGTCCCAAGTTAATGGCCGCCGAATCCACCGTGCGCGCCCTGGCCATCACCGCGTCTGCCGTCGCCCGCAACTCCAGCAAATGCTCGTGGTCGTGTGTGCTGCCGAACGACGACACCGCGCGGTTCGCCGTCGCAATTTTTCCGTCCGCTGTCATCGCCATGTTCACCAAAACGAACGGCAGCTTTGAATTTTGAGTTTTTTGGTTTGAATTCACAAAAGGAGCATCGCATCGCCGTAACTGAAGAAGCGGTAACGTTTGCGGATCGCCCCGGCGTAGGCGGATAAAACCATTTCGCGTCCGCGCGTTTCACCCGGCGCGGCAAACGCGCTGACCAGCATCAGCAATGTGGAGCAGGGCAGGTGGAAGTTTGTCAACAGCGCGTCCACGATTTGAAATTGAAACGGCGGATAAATGAAAATGTGCGTCCGACCCTTGTAAACATTGAGTTTTCCGTTGTTGTTGGCGGCAATGCTTTCAAGCACACGCACGGTCGTCGTACCGACGGCGAAGACGCGGCGACCGGTGCTTTTGGCCTCGTTTACGGCGTGCGCGGTCTCTTCGCCAAGCTCGAATCGTTCTTCATGCATTTTGTGCGCGGCCAGCGTTTCGGTTTTCACCGGTGCAAACGTGCCGGGTCCGACGTGCAGCGTGACAAAGCAAATGGTCACGCCGCGCGCGCGAATTTCATCAAGTAATTTCCCGGTGAAATGCAAACCGGCGGTTGGTGCTGCGACCGAACCGTCGGTCCTGGCATAAATGGTTTGATAACGCTCTTTGTCTTCGCCCATTTCATCCGGATTGGCGCGGGTGATGTAGGGTGGCAGCGGAACTTCGCCCAGCCGATCCAATTCGTGGCTGATGTCCGGCGTATCGGAAAATTGCAGTCGCCGGTGCCCCTCATCGTTCACTTCCACGACGGTGGCGCGAATCGAGGTCATTTGGCGGTTGTTATGAAATACGATTTGCGTTCCGACGCGTGCGCTTTTGCCGGGGCGCAGCATGACCCACCAGTCGTTGGTCGCGTTTTCTTCAAGCAACAGAACTTCAAATTTGCCGCCGGTCCGGGCATTCGCGCCGCGAAGCCGGGCTGGAATCACGCGTGAATTGTTGAGAACCAGCACGTCGCCCGCGCGAAAACCCCCCGGCAAATCCCGAAAGTGACGATGTTCGATGTTTCCATCGGTGCGATGCAAGAACAGCAGCCGTGATTCATCACGCTGAGGCGCGGGATGTTGCGCGATCAGTCCGGGCGGCAGATCAAAATTGAAATCAGCGGTTCGCACGTTGCGAGTTTCAAGTTTAAGGTTTCAAGTTTCAAGCCGTCATGCCATAAGATTTCAATTTAAAGCCTTTAACCCCAGCTTTTTTGGTTGTGAATAACTTTTGAATAAATCACAAAATTTTTATTGACATGAAGTGGGGTAAAGTGGATAAAAGTGGGTCGTTGTGGGGAAAAAGGCAGTTTGGGGTCAGTATGGTGGATATATGAGGACCGCGGTGAACAAAGAGCCGACTTATTACAATTCACTCTATCGTCATGGAGTGGATGAGAAGCGGCGCGTTCAAATCCCGGCCAAGTGGCGGCCGGAAAAGCCGGGCACGGAACTGACACTGATGCTTTGGCCGAAGGCGAAAGAGGGTCCGTGTTTGCGTGTTTTGCCGCCGGCGGAAATGGCGGAGATGGTGAAAGCCATTGACGCGATGTCCAACGGCGACCCGAACAAAGTGGTTTTGAAACGTTTCATCGGCAGCGAGTCGGTGCAGGTGAGCGTGGACAAGGCGGGACGGATTTGCCTGCCGGAAGGAATGGCGCGCGCGGCGGGCATCAAGGACGAAGCAATGCTGGTCGGGTTGCTGGACCGCTTCGAGATTTGGAATCCGCAGAGTTACGAAAAGGTCAAGGCTTCCGACGCCGTGTTGGCGCACGAAGCCTTCAAGCTGATGGAGTAATTATGAATCTTGCAAAATTATTGGTGGCCGGAAAAAGCATCATCAACGGACGCGAGGCAATTTCGTATCGCGCCAACAAACACGTTTATCTGCCAAAATTCGGTTTGGCGCAAAATCCATTCAAGTCGCCGGACGGGGCGGAACCAGCGGAGCCAGAAGCGGAAACCATCGCCGCCCCAATCAAAAAAGTCGTCACGCCCGTTGCGGCCAAAACCCAAAAACTGTCGGTCTGGACGCCGGGTCCGGTGCGCGCGACATCCTGGGCAAGCAAATTAAATCCGATTTCGATGTGGCGCGGTTCGGCCCCGGCGGCGCCAAGCGCCCCGTGTCCGGTGCAGTCCGAACTTTCGCTGGACAGCGTGAAAGTCGTGCATAACGACCTCAGCGATGCCGACGTGGAAGTGGTGCCGATTAAATCGCGCACGGCGGACAAAACGACCGTGCCGGTACTGCCGCCCCCGGAAAAATCCTGGGAATTTCTGGCGGAGCGGATGTTTCACGCAACGGCGGATTAAACCAACGGCAAACCGATGCGCAGTGCTGGATTTCGTTCACAAAACAGTGATGGCGGCGGAGGTGCTGAACGCGCTAAAGCCGAACCCGGGCGGACGTTACGCCGACGGGACGCTCGGTGGGGCTGGGCACGCAGAGAGCATATTGGCCGCGAGTTCACCGACTGGATGGCTGTTTGGGTGCGATCGCGATGGTGCCGCGATTGAAGCCGCGAAAAGACGGCTTGCGGAAAAGTTTGCCGGACGTTTTGAGATCCGGCGCGGAAATTTTGACGAAATGGCCGGATGGATTCCGGCGGCGGGTTGCGACGGCGTGCTGCTGGACCTGGGCGTGAGTTCGCCGCAACTGGATTCGCCCGAACGCGGATTCAGTTTTCAGCACGACGGCCCGCTGGATATGCGGATGGACACGCGGCAGACGCTGACGGCGGCGGATTTGGTGAACGGTGCAGGCGCGGAAGAACTGGCGAAGATTTTTTGGGAATTTGGAGGCGAACGCGAGTCGCGACGGTTGGCGAGGGCGATGGTGCATGACCGTGAACGCCGAAGGTTTGAGACGACGCGGCAACTGGCGGAATTGATCGAACGGCTCAGTCCGCGCCGCGGGAAAAAGGCGCATCCGGCGACGAAAATTTTTCAGGCGCTACGGATCGCGGTGAACGACGAAATGGGTTCTTTGAAACACGGGTTGGAAGCGGCGGTGAAAATTTTGAAGCCGGGCGGACGGCTGGCGGTCATCACGTTTCATTCGCTGGAAGACCGGGTGGTGAAGGAATTTGGCCGGGAACGGACGTGCGATTACACGTTCAGCGGCGGGGTGGACGTGCCGGAATTGCGCCGGCCGCGCGCCCCGGAGTTGAAATGGGTGACGCGCAAGGCAATCAAGCCCGGCGCGGATGAGTTGAACGACAATCCGCGCAGCCGCAGCGCGCAATTGCGGGTGCTGGAGAAAATTTAGATGGCAAAAAATCGAAAAAATCAGTCGGCAGCAATCCGGTTTGGGCCGGCGCTGAAGGCGCTATTTTTGTGCCTGCTGATCGCCGGTTCGGCGGTGGGTTACGTCTGGCAAAAGAGCCAGATTTACCAGCTCGGCCAGCAGATCCGGCAGCGCGAGATTCGTCTGGCGCGGTTGCAAAACGATGACCGAAAACTCAGCGACCAGCTTTCAATTTTGCGGTCGCCGACGATGCTGGATCGCCGCGCCCGCGAACTGAATCTCGGTCTTTCGCCGGCGCAACCGATGCAGGTTTTGCGGCTGGCGGAACCGGCGTCCGCGCCGCCGGAAAATAAAAGTTTGACGCGCCAGTTTGCGGAAAAACCCGCCGGCGCAATGACCCAATAACATGAAAATTTTGGCCGCCGCTCGTGACGCCGTCGGGTGAGGAACCGATCGCCACGGGCGGCTGGCCTTTTTTGCGATGACAAAACGGCTGCAATTGAAACGGGTGCTGACACTGTTGGGGCTGCTGTGCCTGGCCTTCGCCGGCCTGGGTTACCGGCTCGTGGATTTGCAGGTGTTGCGTCACGACGAACTGGCCGCCAAGGCGCAGCAAAACACACAACGTGAGTTTTGGCGGGCGCCGCGCCGCGGCGACATTCTCGACGCGCACGGCAATTTGCTCGCCACGAGCATTTTTGTGAAAACAGTTTGCGCCGATCCGGTCTTGATTGGCACTCAGCAGGCCGTGGTCGCCCGCTCGCTCGCACCGCTGCTGCAAATGAGCGAAGGCGATTTGTATCAGCGCCTGCTTCCCCGCCTGATGAAAAATCAAAAGGGAGAAACGGTCACGAACCGCTACGTCGTGCTGCAACACAAGGTGGCGGACGAAACGTGGCAAAAAATTCAACTGACGATGAGCCGGATGTCGTTCGGGGTGGACGAAAGCAAATTGCCGAAGAACCGGCGCGCGTTTTTCCGCGATTTGCGCCAGAGCGCGATTTTTACCGATCCGGTGGACGGTCAATTGCGCCTGTATCCGAACGGCTCGCTGGCGGCGCACGCGCTCGGTTTCGTGGGAACCGAGAATGGCAGCAACCGCGTTTCGCAAACCGTCGGGCGTGACGGCATGGAATTGGTTTTGAATTCGGCGTTGAGCGGCGTGGCGGGCTGGCGCGTGACGCAAACGGATCGTCAGAAGCGCGAGCTGGTCGCGTTGCGCGATGAAGATGTGCAGGCGCGCGACGGCTTGAACGTGGTTCTCACCATTGACGCGGCGATTCAGCACATCGTGGAAACTTCACTGGCCGACGCGCTGCAAAAACACACGCCCATCAGCATCACCGCCGTCGTCACGCGTCCGCGCACGGGCGAGATTCTGGCGATGGTGACGCTGCCGAATTTTGATCCGAACAATCCCGGCGCTTCGTCCGCTGATGCGCGCCGCAATCGTGTCATCAGCGACGTGATGGAGCCCGGCTCGACGTTCAAGATCGTCGTCGTATCCGGGGCGTTGAACGAAGGCGCCGTGCATTGGGCTGACACGTTTGATTGCGAGCAGGGGCATTTTGCCTTTGCGGGCCGGGTTTTGCACGACCACGAACCGTTTGGAATTCTTACCACCGAAAGCATCATCACGAAATCGTCGAACATCGGCGCAGCGAAGATCGGCATCCGCCTGGGTGAGGGCCGGCTTTACGATTACGTGTGGGATTTTGGTTTTGGCCAGCGCACGGGCATTTCGCTGCCGGGCGAAGCCAGGGGAATTTTGCATCCGGTGAAAGATTGGAGCAAAGTTTCCATTGCGCAAATTCCGATGGGACAGGGGATAGCGGTGACGCGGTTGCAAATGATCATGGCCATGAGCGCGCTGGCGAACAACGGCTGGCTCATGCGGCCGATGCTGGTGAATCGTCTCGAAGACCGCAATGGGAACGTGGTGCAGCAATACGCGCCGCAGCGCGTGCGGCAGGTCGTCAGCCAATCCACGGATAAATTAATGGTTGAAGCGCTCAAAACCGTCGTGACGCCGGACGGCACGGCACCCGGCGCGGCGATGAAAGATTACACCGGCGCGGGCAAGACCGGCACGGCGCAAAAAGTCGAGAATGGCGCCTACGCCGAACATAAATTCTTTGCTTCGTTCGTCGGATTTTTTCCGGCCGACAACCCGGAGCTTTGCATCTCGGTCGTGATGGACGAGCCGAAGGAAGGTTATTATGGCGGCCAGGTTTGCGGGCCGGTCTTCAAGGAAATTGCCGAACGCTGCGCAAGTTATTTGAACATTCCGGCGGACAAAAATTTACAACCGGCGGCATCGTCGCCGCCGCTCGTGGCGGCTGGCGGCTCACGGGCGCCGGCGGGTGCGCAGAATCCGTGAACCAACGGTGAACCATTTGCAGTGGAAACACGTTCTTTGAAATTTGTCGCTGATGCCTGCGCCGCCGAGGTTCGCCGCGGATCGGTGAAAACTTTGGTAAAAAATGTCTGCACCGATTCACGGCAGACGAAACCGGGCGATTTATTTTTTGCCATCAAAGGCGAAAAATTCGACGGCCATGATTTTATCAACGAAGTGGCGGCCAAAGGTGCTGTGGCGGTGGTTGTTCCGGAAAAGGGAAAAATTCCAGCGCAATTGCCGGACTGCGCAGTGCTAGTTGTTAAAGATACGCGTGCAGCGCTCGGTCAGTTGGCGACGGCGTACCGGCGGGAATTTGATTTGCCGGTGATCGCCGTTGGCGGTTCCAACGGCAAGACGACGACGAAGGAATTGATCACGTCGGCGTTGCAGCAAAAGCTGGCAACGGTCTGGAGCGAGGCGAGTTTCAACAATGACATCGGCGTGCCACTGACGTTGTTGCGCCTGGAAAATTCGCACCAGGCCGCGGTGCTCGAAGCGGGCACGAATCATCCGGGCGAACTCGCGCCGCTGGTGAAAATGATTCAGCCGAAATACGGCGTGCTGACGAACATTGGCCGCGAGCATTTGGAATTTTTTGGCGACCTGGCGGGCGTGGCGCAGGAAGAAGGCTGGCTCGCGGAATTGTTGCCGGCGGATGGCAAGCTCTTTGTCAACGGTGACAACGAATGGACGGAGCAGATCATCCGGCGCACGCGCGCGACGGTCGTGCGCGTCGGACTCGGTGAAAAAAACGACTGGCAGGCGCGTTCGATTCGCCTGGACAAGAACGGCGTGACCTTTCGCGTGGACGCGCCGAAGGCTGAATTCAGCGGCGAGTATCGAATCAATTTATTGGGGCGGCATCAGGTGACGAACGCTTTGTTTGCGGTTGCGGTCAGTGAGGAACTAGGCCTGGGCCGTCCCGCGGTGCGGGACGGCCTGGCCGAATGCAAACCGGCGAAGATGCGTTTGCAATTTTGGGAGGCGGGCGGCGTGCGTGTGCTCGACGACGCTTACAACGCGAACGCGGATTCGACGCTCGCGGCGCTCGAAACGCTTTGCGCTCTGCCGTTGCAGGGCCGGCGCGTGGCGGTGCTCGGCGACATGAACGAGCTGGGCGCGCACAGCGAAGCGGCGCACGCGGAGGTCGGACGCCGCGCGGCGGAACTCGGCATCGGGCAAATGTTTGCCATCGGCAAAATGGCGCCCGTGACGGCGCGCGCGGCGCGCGAAGCGGGATTGAACCGGGTGATTGAGTTTGCGGACGTGGAAGCGGCGGTGACGGCGGTGAAAAACTTTTTGAAGGCGGGCGATGTGGTTTTGTTGAAGGCGTCGCGGGCATCGCGTCTGGAACGCATTGCCGGGACGCTGAAGTCGAAAAAGTCGTGAACCGGAACAATGTTTTATTATTTGAGCCAACTGTTGCTCGATTGGTCGAAGGGAACGCCCTGGGCGGGCCACCTTTCGGCGTTGCGGCTGTTTCATTACATCACGGTGCGGAGCGCGGGCGCGGCGATCACGGCGTTGATGCTGAGCTGGTGGCTCGGCCCGAGAATCATTCACTGGCTGAAACAGTTGAAATTCGGCCAGGACTATGCGGACCGGGCCGAGGAGGCCGGCGGTCTGGCCGCGCGGGTTTTGAGCAAAAAAGGAACGCCGACGATGGGCGGCATTTTGATTGTGGCGGTGTTGTTGATTTCCACCCTGCTGTGGACGCAATTGGACAACAAGCTGGTGCTGCTGACGCTGCTCTCGGTGCTGGTGTTGTCGGGGCTGGGATTTTACGACGATTACGCAAAAATCATCCAGCAAACCGGCGGCGGCACTCCGCCGCGCGTCAAGCTGGTGGCGCAATTCGCGCTGGCAACTTTTATTGGCGTCTATTTGTGGATGACGCCTTCGACGAGCAAACTGGTTTCGGAGGTCATGGTTCCGTTTTACAAACATCCGGTGGCGACGGACGCGGGCTTGATCGGTTTGCTGGTGGTGGTGCTGGCGATTGTCGGCAGCTCGAATGCGGTGAATTTAACGGACGGCCTCGACGGTCTGGCGATTGGCTGCACGCTGATTGTGGCATTTGTGTTTCTCGTGTTCACGTATGTGGCGGGCAACATCAAGGCGGCGGGCTATTTGCAAATTCCTTATGTGCCTGGCGCGGGCGAATTGACGGTGTTCTGCGCGGCGATGATCGGCGCGGGCCTTGGTTTTTTGTGGTTCAACTGCCATCCGGCGCAGGTGTTCATGGGCGACACTGGGTCACTCGCACTCGGGGGCGCGTTCGGCATCATCGCGGTGCTGATTCATCAGCCGTTCGTGCTGATGATTGCGGGTGGCGTGTTCGTGCTGGAAGCCGTTTCGGTGATTATGCAGACCGGCTGGTTTCGCTTCACGCGAAAGTTTTACGGCACCGGCCGGCGGATTTTTTTGATGGCGCCGCTGCATCATCATTTCGAGAAAAAGGGCTGGTACGAGTCACAGGTGGTGATGCGATTTTACATTTTGTGCGTGCTGTTTGCGGTCGTCGCCCTGGCGACGCTGAAACTGAGGTAGAAATGACGCTGACCTTGGACAATAATGAAGTTTTGACCGGTCGCTTTGCTCCTTGCACAAGCAGCCTTTGGTTGTTAATAACTTTTGTGGCAGCGGCCAGACGCGCAGTGGCCGGCGGAGTGTTCGTTTCACCAGCCGGTTTGAAATGTTGCGACGCCTTCAGCCCGTCGCCAATGAACAAAATGAATTTAGCCCGCCGTGAAATTTGTCGAGGGAAAATTTCGCTGCGAAAAAAATCAACCAACCTCGAAGAAAGGACGCAATTAGCGCCAAATCAATGAATAATCCGAACCCATTCGTACCCCAAGGCTCCCTGTTGGAGCAACAAAGCAAACGCCGTTCGCGCATGAAACTCGGCGTGTTCTGCGTGCTCCTGGTTGGAGTCGTCGGCCTGACCGCAATGCTCATTCAGGGCTGCAAACGCGAACAGAACAACGAAGCGGAAAACCAGCCGCCGGTGGACACCAACATGGTGGTCATGAATACGAATCCTCCGCCAACGGAAGTTTCCAATCCGCCGGTCGTGGCTCCGGTCGTGGTGCCGCCTCCTGTGTATGCAGTCGCCGGGACGGAATACGTTGTGGTCCACGGCGACACGCTCGGGAAAATCGCGAAGCGGAACGGCCTGACGCTCAAGGCGCTGGAAGCGGCGAACCCGGGCATTGAACCGACCAAGTTGAAAGTCGGACAAAAACTTTCGATTCCGGCGTCATCCGGCGGCGCGTCTGCGATGACGGGCGGCCCGGTTTCGACCGGTTCGGGCATGGGCGAAGAAACTTACACGGTGAAATCCGGCGATTCGCTGACGAAGATTGCGAAGGCGCACGGCACAACCATCAAGGCGATCAGGGCCGAAAACACTCTGACCACAGACCACATCAAGGTCGGGCAGAAGCTGAAGATTCCGGCGCGGGCAGAAGCTGCGGCTCCGGTTGCGCCCATGCCGCCGCCCGCGCCAGC
>Ga0209540_10000439_pt1 | contig 40008 bp, 38 predicted proteins | sample BarGraIncu01121A_FD_184501 | JGI IMG/M metagenome (GOLD analysis project Ga0209540, IMG submission 184501) | Arctic peat soil microbial communities from Barrow, Alaska - Barrow Graham LP Incubations 011-21A (SPAdes) (version 2) | ecosystem: Environmental > Terrestrial > Soil > Wetlands > Peat... | reverse complement strand
CAGCACACCCCATATTACAGCCGAGATTGGATCGATATAGCTGAGAAGCGCTATGTTCTGCCCTTTGACATCGTTCATCGCTGAGAAATAAAGGGACAGGCCAAAAGCAGTATGCACCAGACCAAGTATCAATATGAATATCATCATCTTCATGTCGGTTATATGTATTGCATTTCTGTATAGAACGAATGGCAGCAACACAAGGGCAGCGGCCGATATCTGTACAATCGTCCTGTCAGGTCCTGAAACACCTTCAATTTTTTTGTTGAGGAAGATCATTACTGCATATAGGGTGCCTCCTCCCAGCGCATAAGCCACCCCGAGAAGGTGGTTGTAGTTAGTGCCTGCGTTCTGCGGCTGGTTGAAAAGAATCATCGCTAGCCCTCCCATGGCGACAAGCACGCTTATAACCTTCACCTTCGTCAGCTTCTCATTGAAAAGAAACGGCGAGAATAGGATTACAAATACGGGGGAGAAATAATACACCAGGTTGGCGTTTGAAAGCGTCGTAAATTTATACGCCTGAAAAACCAGCACCCAGTTTATGCCCAATAAAACTCCCGAAATTGCCAGGTATATAAAACTCTTCTTGTCTTCAAAAAGCCTCTTTATGCCTGCCTCTCCTTTTTTTCCTTTTCTTCCGCCCAGCAAAGCACCCCACAGAATAAGGGCTATGCTAGCTATCGCTGATCTCAGAAAAGCTATCTCCATTGAAGGCAGATTTATATTCTTAACGAATACTCCTATGCTTCCGAAAAGTGCCATCGCCAGAAGCACTCTTAAATTACCGTTTATTTTCATCATTCATACCCCCAAAAACAAATAACAAGGCAAAACAAAAAACTGTCAAAGCTATAATCCTCCGCAAACATATATTGATAGATAAATTATACCATGAAAAGAAAATAACCGCCTCATAAGAGACGGTTTTTAGCCTTTTTAAGCAATATCAGAGTAATTCTTCTTTTTGCAGTAATAATAAACCGGCAGCCCCAGAAGGGTAATAGCCAATCCCAGTACAGCACTCTTTGGACTGTCTTTGAATGTTGCAAATATCAGGTAGCCTCCGCCAAACAGACCGATTAAAGGCAACACAGGGAAGAAAGGAACATGATACAGTTTAGGATTGTGTTCCACTCTCTTCCTGAGAATGAATACGCCACCGATGCCCAGGCAGAAGAAGATCCAAAGAACAAACACTATCAGGTCCGTTATTGAGTTGAATGTACCTGTCAGGATATATATTATGGAGACCGCTCCCTGGAATATCAAAGCATTTATAGGTGTTCCAAGTTTAGGATTCAAGGCTCCGAGAACACGAGGTGCAGGCAGATGATTGCGTTCACCCATGGCAAGAGTGTATCTTGCTCCGCAGGTAAGCATGCCGTTAAGAGTGCCGAAAACAGAAATCATCATTCCTGCAGTTATAAATGCGGCTCCGGCTGGTCCGAATAATCTTGTACAGACATCCACACCTATCTTTTCTGAAGAAGCCACTTCTGAAGCAGGAAGGACATTAAATATCGCTGCATTGAAGGCAACATAAACTGCCATTACTACAAGTATGCCGATGACAACTGCTTTTGGAATATTCTTTTCCGGCTCCTTCATGTCAGCGGCCAATGTGCACGTGGTTACCCATCCGTCATACGCCCACAGTACACCCAGTAGTGCAGCTGCTGTGCTTGCTCCCTGGACATGTCCCACTGAAGCGAAGCTGATGTCATGTGCAGTCCCGTTTATCAAACCGAAAACAATAATTGCAGCTATAGGGATAAGCTTTCCTATAGTAGCCAGCGTCTGAAGCACTATTCCGTACTTTGTTGAAATTATCTGTGCAATAACCAGCATAACCACCAGTGTAACAGCAAAAATCTTCTGTTCCACTCCCGTCATAGGAAGGAAGAATGTTGCAAAGGTAGCGCATGCAATAGAAACTGCACCGCAGGTTCCAGGAGCGTTTATGAGAGCGGATACCCATCCAAACAGGAATCCGATTTTTTCACCGTAGAGTTCAGCGAGGTATGTATAAAGCCCGCCGAGTTTAGGTATGTATGCAGCCAGCTCTGCCACTGTGAGAGCTGCAGCGATCGTTATCACACCTCCGAAAATCCAGAACAGCAGCGCCATTCCCGTGGAACCAGTGTTTCTTACGACTACCGCAGGTTTCAGGAAGACACCGGAGCCTATTACAAGACCTATTACGTACATTATACCCTGGAATGCATTCATGGTTCTTTTCAACTGATTTTTATCTGAATTGTTCCCAGATTTGTTTATCTGAACATTTGCTTCCGCCATAATAATTCCCCTCCCTAACTCACCTTAGTTATCTTTTCAAGTTTATCTACCGCTGTTTTCAATCTCTCCAGAGCCTGCTCGACAACTGACCTTGGACATGCTATGTTCATCCTCACATGGTCCCTGCTCTCTTCGCCGTACCATAGCCCGAGAGCAAGCCTTGCTTCGTCGATCGTGAACTCCTTAAGCTCTTCCTGCGTCAATCCAAGTTCGCTGCAGTCCATCCAGATCAGATAGGTTGCTTCAGGGATGTTGGGCTTTATCTGGGGAATATTCTCCTTGCAGTAATTATAAACGAAATCTATATTCCCCTTCAGGTATGCCCTCAGCTGCTCAAGCCATTCCTCGCCGTGCCTGTAGGCTGCTTCAGTAGCCACAAGGCTGAAACAGTTGTTCCTCTTTATGTCGTTTATCTGCAGAAGGTAGTCATACCTGTTTTTCTGTTCATTATTTCCAAAAACTAATATAGATGACTGCAAACCCGCCAGGTTGAAGGTTTTGCTCGGCGCAATGCATGTAATTGAGTTTTGGGAAAACTCTTCTGATATTGATGCGAACGGCGTATACTTGCTGCTACCATATACCAGTTCACAGTGTATCTCGTCCGCAATCACCTGTATTCCGTATTTGAGACAGATTTCGCCTATCTTTCTGAGTTCCTCTATTGTCCATACCCTTCCCACAGGGTTATGAGGATTGCACAGCAGGAACCATTTAACGCCGCTTTTGGCTTTCTCCTCAAAATCTTCATAGTCCATAATATATTCCCCGTCTGACAGTTTCAAGTGGCTGACCACAAGTTCTCTGCCATGGTCGCCGACTATTTCAAAAAACTCATTATAGACAGGTGATTGGATCATTATCTTGTCTCCAGGCTCTGTGAATTCCTTCATCATCATCACCATTCCCGGGATTACACCGTGGCTATGGCTCATACTTTCGTTTTTGACCGCCCAGCCGTGCTTCTTTTCAAACCACTCGCTTACTGACTGATAGTATGAATCCGGTCTCGAAACATATCCAAAGATACCCTGCTCCAGTCTTGCCCTCATTGCTTCCATTATCGGCTCTGCCGTTCTGAAATCCATGTCGGCTATCCACATCGGTATCAGGTCTTCTCTGCCATATTTAGTACCCAGCTCATCATATTTCGCAGCATTATTGTTTTTTCTGCTTACAATTTCATCAAAATTATACTTCATTTTCTTCCTCCTTAACGTTCATAAAAATATATTTGCAAATACATTGTTATATTTAGCAAGTATTGTGCCAATGTAAACGTTATGAGTTTATGCGGATTCAGGTGCAGAATATAAAAAAGAAAGGGTTAAACAGGTTTTTCATTCAGCCTATTTAACCCTTTCTATCCCTTTAATGAAATCCAGTCCTGTTTCTGTCAATTTGCTTCCGCCTCTTCCTCTGGACACGGTTATCATCCTGTGCTTTTCCAGAGTTATCAGCATCGTCCTGATTTCAGGTTCCGTGATGAATATGTTTTTTTCTTCGATTATTTTGGAGAGAGCCTTTCTGCCTATACCTGTCCTGTTTTCATAGCACAAGGAAAGCTGCTCCATGATTTTTATATAATCTTTAAGCCTGTCCCCCACCTCATCCAGAAATTCCTTATTGTCTTCTGCCGGATTGACCTTGTTTTCCAGAATGTCGATAGGCAGGTCCCCAACTGTTATCTTGTCCTCTGAAACGCAGGTCAGATATTCAACATAGTTTCTAAGCTCCCTTATGTTGCCCTCCCAGGAATAGTTCAAAAACATCCTCTTTATCTCTTCGGAAAGTTCGAAATTACTTCCCAGGTCATCCTTTATGCTTTCCAGTATGAGAAGTATATCCTCTCCCCTGTCCCTAAGCGGGGGGATGTTTAAAGGCAGAACGTTAAGCCTGTAGTAAAGGTCTTTTCTGAAACGTCCTTCTGCGATGAGCCACTTCATATCTTCATTGGTTGTGGCTATGATCCTGACGTCCACGTTTATTACCCTGTCGCCTCCGACCCTTATGACTTCCTTCTCTTGGAGTATCCTGAGCAGCTTCGACTGCAGGTTGAGGCTCATGGCTTCAATCTCATCCAGAAAAAGTGTACCCATATGTGCAAATTCAAACAGTCCCGGTTTGCCGCCTTTTTTTGCTCCTGTGAAGGCTCCATCCTCATAGCCGAACAGCTCGCTTTCCAGAAGATTGTCGGGGATGGCTGCGCAGTTTACGGCAACGAAAGGGGATTCTGCTCTTGATGAGCTATTGTGGATAGCTTGAACAAAAAGTTCTTTTCCAGTCCCGCTCTCACCTGTTATCAGGACAGGAAAATTCGTATCCGCCATCCTCCCGGCGATTTTCTTGGTCTTCATGATTGCAGTGCTAGTCCCAATGATGTCATCGAATGTATACTTAGCCCTGTAACCCCTGTTAAGCAGCTGCAGCCTCAGCTTCTGCTGCTGGTATTCTGTATCCTTGAACTTCTTAAGTATCGCAAATGCTCCAATGATCTTGTTCATACTGATTACAGGCTCAATACTCAGGTCTATATAGGTGTCTTTTATTTTGATCAGCTTGTTTCTAATTGGCTGCATGGTCGAAAATACGGCATCGAAAGGAATTTCCCTTAGAGCCTCTTCCGCCTTCCTGCCGACCAATTCAGCCTTGTGCATGCATATGTTTTTTTCCGCGCAGCAGTTGATGGCAAAAATAATGCCGTCAGAATTGACTCCTATTATTCCTTCATCCAGTATCCTCAGAAGTATATCGAACTGGCTTTCCAGCTTGTTTGTTTTTCCCGCAAGCCTCTCTAGGCTATAGCTGTTTGTCGCTATCTTTTCCGAGTAACTCGAGAATTCCTCCTCCTTCAAAAGGAATTCCAGATCAAGCTTAAGCGCTATTTCAAGCATCGTGCTTATGTCAAAAATTCTGTCACCTACATCTATGAGCTTCTTTACATTTTTAGGAGCAAACCTGGCTTCTCCGGGAGTGACTGCGAGCTCCAGGTCAGGGACTTCGTTCATGCCGGGATACACAGCGAAGAACTCAACATGGTTGACACCCAGCTGGCTTATAAGCGATATCGTCTCGATGCACATATCAACGCTTGAATTCACCAGCATGCATTTTATCCCTTTTGGCAGAGTTCTTATCTGTTCCAGAGATTTCTTAGAGAATGTCAGATTTGGCATTACAATCTCGCTGTCCACTTTTATATTGGTTTTTATTGTCTCAAAAATTGAATATGTTGAAACAATAATGAGGTCAGCATCGATATTTTCAGTATTCGTATGTTCCTCTACCGAATACAGTCTGGTCTCAATGTGATCACCGAAAAGCTCCTTCAGATGATCTGAATAAAACTTCGCAGCAGAAGCCATGAATGTGACAACAGCAACTAGCTTAGCCATTAAATTTAAACCTCCATTATTATAATATATCGATTATATCATGAAATTGAAGGAAATCTCCTGTTAATGCAGAAGTAAGTATCAAGTGTAACAAAAGGAGGCGAAATCCGTGGAAACAAACAAGAAAGACCCGGAAGCTGTAAGACGAGAAATACAAGACCTTAAGAACAAAGCAGCTTCACTAGAAAATAAGATAACAACTATGCAGCACATAGCCGCAAGATTCAGCATGAGGTGCGGCGAGGACGATGAAACAGTTGACAGATTAGAGAACGACATAGATGAATTGAATAAACAAATTGAATACCTGACTAATAGCGGATTGTAAAAAAAGCCAAAGGAAAAGAGAGTGAGTTAACCTTCTAATTCACTCTCTAAGCATTTTTTGTATTTATGAAGCGCTAAATGCCTGCTCTACGGCAACCGCGACAGCAACCGTCGCACCCACCATAGGGTTGTTGCCCATTCCTATGAGTCCCATCATTTCAACATGAGCAGGCACTGATGATGATCCTGCAAACTGTGCGTCAGAGTGCATTCTACCCATTGTGTCTGTCATTCCGTAAGATGCAGGGCCCGCACCCATGTTGTCCGGATGCAGCGTTCTTCCTGTGCCACCCCCAGATGCGACTGAAAAGTATTTCTTCCCAAGCTCCCAGCACTCCTTTTTGTAGGTTCCTGCAACAGGGTGCTGGAACCTTGTTGGGTTTGTTGAGTTTCCAGTTATTGACACGTCAACACCTTCGAGATGCATTATAGCAACGCCTTCCCTAACATCGTCGGAGCCGTAGCATCTAACCTTTGATCTCTCTCCCTTTGAGAAAGCTATCTCTTTTACAACTTCAAGCTTTCCTGTGTAATAGTCGAAGGAGGTCTGGACATAAGTGAAGCCGTTGATTCTTGATATGATGTATGCTGCATCCTTTCCAAGGCCGTTAAGAATTACTTTCAATGGTTCTTTTCTCACTATGTTTGCTGATTTCGCGAGTCCTATAGCTCCCTCTGCAGCAGCAAAGGATTCGTGTCCTGCTAAGAAAGCAAAACATTTTGTCTCTTCCCTCAGAAGCATCGAAGCAAGGTTTCCGTGACCGATTCCAACTTTTCTGTCGTCTGCAACAGATCCGGGTATGCAGAAAGCCTGCAGTCCTTCGCCGATCGCGACCGCAGCATCTGCAGCCTTAGTCAATCCCTTCCTTATTGCAATCGCAGCTCCCAGAGTATAAGCCCAGCATGCGTTTTCAAAACATATAGGCTGTATTCCTCTAACTATGCTGTAGACATCTATTCCCTTTTCATCGCAGACAGCTTTTGCATCCTCAAGGGATTTCATTCCGTATTTATTAAGTACAGGTATAATCTGATCTATTCTTCTTTCGTAACTTTCGAACAATGCCATTCTTTTCACCTTCCTTTAATCTATTCGTGTCTTGGATCTATGACTTTTACTGCTTCCTCAAATCTTCCGTAGCTTCCAGTAGCCTTTGACATTGCTTCGTTGGCATCCATACCTTTTTTTACCATGTCCATCATTTTGCCAAAATGAATGAATGAGTAGCCTATGACTTCATTGTTTTCGTCCAGAGCGACTTCTTTTATATAGCCTTCTGCCATTTCAAGGTATCTTGTTCCCTTGGCCTTTGTACCGTACATTGTCCCGATCTGGCTTCGCAGACCTTTACCGAGGTCCTCAAGTCCTGCACCTATAGGAAGTCCGCCTTCCGAGAATGCAGTCTGTGTTCTTCCGTACACTATCTGGAGAAACAGCTCCCTCATTGCGGTATTAATTGCGTCACAGACCAGGTCAGTATTCAATGCTTCAAGTATTGTTTTTCCTGGAAGTATTTCTGATGCCATGGCCGCGGAATGAGTCATTCCAGAACAGCCGATTGTTTCTATCAAAGCTTCCTCTATTATTCCGTCTTTAACGTTTAAAGTCAGTTTGCATGCACCTTGCTGTGGTGCGCACCAGCCTATGCCGTGTGTCAGGCCGGATATGTCTGAAACTTCTTTGGCCCTCACCCATTTTCCTTCTTCAGGTATTGGCGACGCTCCGTGGTTAGGCCCTTTTGCGATACACATCATTTCCTGAACTTCAGTTGAATAAATCATATTATATCTCCTTCCCTTGCCCTCTAATTTAAATCACTTATATTTTATCAGACAAAGCGACCCGTTGCAATAAAGCGGAAGCCCATGCTTTCCCATCCTTGAATGATAATGTTCAAGTGCAGATAATTATAAAAAGATGACACTGTTATACAGCAAACATCTTTCTATTTAAGCGATAATTATTTTTCAATAGTATATTTTGCCTTGTCGACCTGTACTGAATATCCCGGCCTTACATCGGATAAACCCATGAAACCGTCCGGATCCAGTTCACCCTCGACATCAACCCAGAAATCCTCGAGGTCGACTCTTGATTTTTCTGCAAAGGATGCTGCCAGTATGGTTTGGCAGGAGCCGAGGCTGCACAAGACCAATTCAACTGGATTCATGCCCTGATTAGTTCCACCCAGTTCTTCCGGTTCGTCGATAATAACTTTAAATCCTCTCGCTTCCCCTTCAACTTTAAGTCCTTCTTTTTTTCTCACAGTAGCTTTGAATGTTGTAATTGCCATAATAAATCCTCCTCAGTTATAAATGTTCTGTATTGATTGTATTACAATTCCAAATACGATTATATCATATTCGGAAAGAATTTAGATATCGTGATTATATTTTTATATTTTTTATTTTGTGTAATAATTTTGAAGAGAAGACGCCAATAATGCACTTGACATCATTTGTCAGCCTGTGGTATTATAATTACGTTGCTTGCCGCTGTGGCGGAATCGGCAGACGCACGGGACTCAAAATCCCGCGATGGCGACATCGTATCGGTTCAAGTCCGATCAGCGGCACCAAAAAACAGCTCAGGATTATCCTGAGCTGTTTTCTTTTATTATAATTGTAATTCGTTCAATTCCGATATTGGAATAACTGGTTTTGGATTTGCAGAATGCTCTCCGATAATTTTCTCCATCCAAGTCATATCATACCAGTTTCCAAACTTGTATCCGCATTTTGTAAAATGTGCGACTTTCTTATATCCTAAACGCTCATGAAAATATGTACTGTCATTAGTAAGATACTTATTCTCAGTAGCTGTATAGGATATACATGCATTCAGGTTAAGAATATTTTGCCTCTTTAATATTTCTCCCAAAGATAAATACAATTTTTTGCCTACACCTTTTCCTCGATAATCCTGACTTAGATATAAAGTAGTTTCAACAGCCCAATCATATGCAGCTCGATCCTTAAATGATGATGCATATGCACAGCCGATAATTTTATTGTTATCTATCGCTACTAAATATGGATATTTTTTCAGTACGTTATTCATCCTCTCAGCAAATTCTTCAACAGATGGAACCTCATATTCAAAAGAGATTGCAGTATCCTTTACATAAGGTGCATATATCTCCAAAATTTCTTTTGCATCTGCTTTAGTTGCCATTCGTACTGTAACGCTTGTATTCATTATCCTACCTTCTTTCATCGAATATAATCTTATTTCACAATTCTCTACAATTGCAACCTATTAAAATTATAAGGTAAACATAAATGTAATACTATTATTCTATCATTATTTCTTATTAATTAAACGCAAAATAAAAAGTTGCCGGTTATTTGAGCATAATCCTGCCCCATGTCTGCGGCCCCACGATTCCATCGACCTGGATCCCTGACTCCTTCTGGAACTCAATGACCGCCTTTTCCGTAACAGGTCCGAAAATGCCGTCAGCCCTAATACCCAGCAGGCTCTGGAGATACCTGACTTCATTCCTGTATTCCGATTCCCGCCTCAGCATCGGCCTTGCCTGAACCTGGTTAAGCCCGGCAACTATACCCCGCCATATTGCAAAAGCCATCCTTTCCGGATCGTACAGCTCCATGTCTGATTTGGAATCTACAAAGCATCCTTCCACAAGTATTGCGGTCATCCTCGTATGCTTCAGCACGTAAAGCCCTTTGCCATCCTTACCCTGCAACTTCACCCCTCTGTTTCTGAAGCCGAGCCCGGCTATGCTGCTAGCTACCTTATCCCCTATATACCTCCCCTTTTCGCTCCCTATCCAAACCTCGGTTCCGCTTCCACCTCCTGCGTTCATGTGGATGCTGACAAACAGATCGGCCCGACCTCCGTTAGCTTTCGACACCCTCTGCACGAGGCTATCGCTGACGCTCGAAGCCCTCACAGGGGCAGCCATCAGCACATCGTAGCCGCTCATCCTGAGCCTGACAGCAAGTCTTTCCCCGACTTCCGACACCATCACGTTTTCATCCCCTATGGATTTTGCCCCCAAGTTGTTCGGTATGTTGTGACCTATGTCCACCGCTATCTTCAAACAAACCACCTCCACTTAATCCATATGGATTTTATTCTGGTTATGCCATATAATCTTAATTAAAGATTATATGCGGAGGTGCTTTAAATGCTTAAAATAAATGTTAATTCGGAATTGATCAAGAAATTTTCCGAGGTCATAGAAGGTATACTGTCTATGATTGAAAACGGTGAATACGAGAAAGCTCTTGAACTGATAGATGGTGCCTTTAAGGATTTCTTCAGGCTCGGTTCAAAATTCTTCAACTCCCTATCCGAGGAGAACCTCCTGGAACTGGCCAGAACGAACAACATTATGGATGTTGACAAGTGTATAATAATGTCAAAGCTGCTCATGGAGGAGGCGAGGGTTTTCGAGAAACTTCATGGCAAAAGCGAGGGCTTCTACCTTTACGCCAAATCAATCTATCTTTACGCTGAAGCTTACGAATATGCGGAAGAAGAAACAGAACTCGACAAGTATTTTTCAGATATAGACACTTTGATTCTAAAAGTTTCGGATTACAAGCTTGATACTGGCCTCCAGAAACAAATGATAAGGTACAACATGAAAAAAGGAGCATATGACCAAGCTGATAATATTCTTTATGATCTTCTGCAGGACACCGGATCTTCAGAAGGATCTAAGAGATATGCTGCGGAAATATATAAAGCCCTGCTGTCCATTGAGGACGCAGAGCTTGTAAAGGGCAATCTTACCAGGGAAGAAGTGATGGAATCCCTTGAATCTATATCCTGCTGATTCTCTTTTTTGGTATCCCTCCCATGAAATTATATGCCGATCCGAGAAGTATGCATCCCATACCTATAAAGGTGTTTAGCGGTATGCTTTCTGCAAGGATTATAAAGGCGAATAAAGGCGCCAGAGCAGGCTTTATCAGAAACACGACAGAAGCTGTGCATGCCGAGGTTTCGTCCATTGCCAGGAAATAAAAAACATAGCCCAGGCCCGTGACCACGATACCCAGATACAGTATAACCAGTATATTCCCGCTGTTTATTCCTTGAAAAATAGGAATGCTTGCAAATGTATCCATGTTATGTGAAACAAAAAAATCCGATACTCCCTTTATATTTGTAATCAATATCAAGATCAGCATGACCAGGTCACCTACAAGGAAAGTAATACTGTTTAATATCATGCTCCCGTAGTAACCCGACCTTGTCTTGCTCACAACGCTGTAAATGGCGAAGGTGAAAGCTGCCAGTATGGCAAGTATTATCCCTTTTATATCAATGCCGATATTAAACGGATTCATGATGACCAATATTCCCATTATGCTCAGTATAAGGGATATGACCGTCCTCTTTGTTATATTTTCCTTTAGGTATAAAGCTGCCAGCGGTATTATAAAGATCGGGTTTGCACTGAATACAATGGCAACAGTTGACGCCTTGGTGTATATTACAGCCAACTGGAAAAACGACATGCTTACAACAACACAAAGAATGCCGGTAATAAGGAAATACTTCATATCATCCAAGTTCAGCTTCAGGTTTTTGGCCTTCATGTCCTTCATAGCCAGTGGCAGCAGAATAAGCCCGCCAATAAGAAATCGTATGAAGCTCAGCTGGAGCGGATTAACGGCATTTGCAATCATTTTGCTGCTTATTTCCATTGTGCTGAATATGATTGCTGCCAGTATTATGTATAAGTAACCTTTCTTCATTATGCACCTCTCGATAATGTCTAAAAACGCAAAAACAGATCCCACCGTGCCGTATCCCATGTTATGTTTGAACCCGCTCTCGCAGGTGGGGTTCTCCTCCCGGTTTCTTCGTTCTGCAGTATACCCTGCAGTCTCATTTCCGCCGGAAGAGTTTCGAACTCCTTGACAAATGTGTTGGGTCAATATAAACATGTTCTCTCGAGCACAGTAGGAATCTCTGCTCATCTTTTATTCTGTTGTTAAACTTATTATACTATAAATTATCAGACAATTCTACCTTTTCATTTAAATTAATGCCAAGATCTTTCAGCTGTGTTTCCTCTACAACGTTAGGGGCCTCTGTAAGAGGACAGAACGCATTCTGGTTCTTAGGGAATGCTATTACATCCTTTATGTTATCGGTGTCGGCAAGGAACATTATGAGCCTGTCAAATCCGAAAGCCAGTCCGCCATGAGGAGGCGGTCCGTACTTGAATGCCTGAAGAAGGAATCCGAATTTGTCCCAGGCGCTTTCCTTAGTCATGCCGATTGCATCGAACATTTTTTCCTGCAGTTCGGAGTCATGTATTCTTATGCTTCCGCCGCCCAGCTCTTCGCCGTTGAGAACTATGTCATAAGCCCTGGCTCTAACCCTTCCCGGATCGCTTACCAGGTACTGAATATCCTCGGCAATCGGTGCTGTAAAGGGATGGTGCTCAGCCTGGAACCTGTTTTCCTCCTCGTTGAATGACACGAGAGGAAATTCAGTTACCCAAACAAACTTGTAGTCATTTTTGTTTATTATGCCAAGTTCCTTAGCCATGTGCACCCTGAGGGCACCCAATGATGGAAACACGATGCTGTCCTTGTCGGCAAGTATCAGGATAAGGTCCCCTGCTTTCGCCTCCATCTTTTCCAGGATAGAATTCATTTCTTCCTCTGTAAGAAATTTTGATATAGGTGATTTAATTTCACCTTCTTTGAGGGCTATCCATGCAAGGCCCTTTGCCTTGAACGTCTTCACGAATTCTCCAAGCTTGTCAAGCTGCTTTCTGCCCATGTCTGCGCATTTCTCAGCCTTGATAGCCCGGATCGATCCGCCTGCAGCCATAGCATCCTGGAAGACCTTGAACCCGCTGTTTCTAACCAGATCTGTGAGTTCTTCAATCTCCATGCCGAATCTCAGGTCCGGTTTGTCTGAGCCGTATTTCTCCATTGCAGTTCTGTAAGGCATCCTCATTATTGGAAGTTCAACGTCTACGCCTTTTATTTCCTTGAAAACCCTTGAAATGAGTTTCTCGTTGAGCCCTATTATATCGTCTTCCTCAACGAAGGACAGCTCCATATCAACTTGAGTGAATTCAGGCTGCCTGTTTGCCCTCAGGTCTTCATCCCTGAAGCATTTAGCTATCTGGTAGTATTTATCATAGCCTGAAACCATCAGCAGCTGCTTGAAAAGCTGCGGTGACTGAGGCAGTGCATAGAACATGCCAGGGTAATTCCTGCTAGGTACAATGTAATCCCTCGCCCCCTCAGGAGTGCTCTTTGTGAGGATAGGCGTCTCGATTTCAAGGAAGCCGTTCTCATCCATAAAATCCCTGACGACCTTTGCAGTCTTATGCCTTATCATGAATATTTTCTGCATGTCAGGCCTTCTCAGGTCAAGATATCTGTATTTCAATCTTACGTTTTCGGCTGTGTCCAGGTTCTCCTTTATCTGTATAGGAGGAGTGTCTGACTCGGAAAGTATCTTTATACTCTCCCCATTCAGTTCAACCATTCCTGTAGGCATACCTTCGTTTGGAGCTTCCCTTTTAACAAGTGTTCCAGTGACTGCAATGCAGTACTCAGGCTTTAAGCTGTCGGCAAGAGTAAATGCGTTCTTTTCTATCTCTTCCCCGAAGACAACCTGCAAAACGCCTGTCCTGTCCCTGAGGTCTATGAATAAAAGTCCGCCGAGATTTCTCTTTCGCTGAACCCATCCCATTACTGTATATTTATTTCCTGTATGTGGCTCCCTGCATTCGCCACACATAATGCTTCTTTTAAGTCCATTTAGCGCTTCGCCCATTTTTCCGCCTCCAAATTTTATCGCAATTCTATGCTTTCAATGTCGTTGATGTCGCAATCGAAGAGCTCTCCATCGACCATCCTCTTGAGTTTAGCCTTGCCGGTGTTAAGCTCATCTTCCCCGATAACCAGTGTGTACCTGGCTCCTATCTTGTTCGCATACTTCATTTCTGCTTTTACACTTCTGCCCAGGTGGTCGCTTTCGCACTTCATGCCCTTCTGTCTCAAAACGTTGACCAGCTGCATCGCCTTAAGTTTCGCAGCATCGCCCATTGATCCTACATAAAGATCGATGTAAGGTTCCTCAGGTATTATCACGTTGTTCTGCTCGAGTGTGAGAAGCAGCCTTTCCAGACCCATCCCGAAGCCCATTGCAGGAGTTGGCGGCCCCTCTATCTGCTCGATTAGGTAGTCGTATCTTCCTCCTCCGCAGACAGTGATTCCGTCGTTTATGATCTCGAAAACTGTTTTGCTGTAATAGTCAAGGCCTCTTACTATGAGAGGATCAACTTTGTATGCGATTCCCAGTCCGTCGAGGTACATTTTGAAGCTGCTGAAGTGGTCCTCGCATTCCCCGCAGAGGTAGTCCAGTATCATAGGTGCACCTGCGACAATCTTTTTGCAGCCATCTTCCTTGCAGTCGAGTATCCTCATAGGATTCTTCTCGAATCTCGTTTTGCATGTTTCGCAGAGGTCGTCATAGTTTGCCTTGAGGTATGCCTGGAGAGCATCGTTGTAGGTCTTTCTGCATTTTGGGCAGCCTATGTTGTTTATGTTAAGCTCTATGCTGGTGATCCCCAGTTCCCTGAAAACTCTCATTGCAAGACTTATGATTTCCGCATCTATTGAGGCGTCCTGCGCCCCGAAAGCTTCTACTCCGAACTGGTGGTGCTGTCTAAGCCTTCCCTTTTGGACATTTTCATATCTGAAAACAGGTGTGAAATAGTACATTTTTGTAGGCTGTACCTCGTTGTAAAGGCTGCTTTCAACGTACGCCCTTACAGCAGGGGCCGTCCCTTCAGGCTTAAGTGTGATGCTTCTGTTTCCCTTGTCGTTGAAGGTATACATCTCCTTCTGCACAACATCTGTAGTTTCACCTATGCCTCTCAGAAATAGTTCTGTATGTTCGAATATCGGAGTCCTGATCTCCCTGAAGCCGTATGTGGCAGCAATCTCCCTCAGTTTTTTTTCTAAATACTGCCATTTGTACGCATCAGCAGGCAGCATGTCCTTTGTTCCTTTTGGCGCTTGAATAATCATTTTCGTGTCCCCCATTCATTTATACAATGTATTTAAAAGATCAAATTTCTTCTCAACTGTCTCTTCTATTCTTAAATTATATTCCTTTATATCCTTTAGATTAGGGAATCTGTCTATTCTGCCCTCATCGTGGTAAATCAGCTTTGTGACACCATCAGCTCCGCAGGCTATGATCGTCTGCCTTTCCTCTATCATCTGGATGTTGTAAAGTCCGACCTTGTCCTGGGTTGAGTATCCTATATTCTCCATGTTTCCAACCATGTTTTTCTGCCTGTACATATAGTACGGCTTCATCCCAAGGCTTTCTGCCAGTTGCCTTGTCTGGCCGAACATTTCCATAACCTCCTCCTGTCCAGGAGGATTGTAGCTGTCTTTGTTTATTATCTTCTCATAAAGCCTTGAGCCCCTTTTGACCGACAAACCATGCACAGTCAGATTGTCCGGCTTAAGTTTCAGGATTTCAATGCATGTTCTTTTCACATGCTCCGGGCCTTCGTAGGGCAATCCCACTATGATGTCCATGTTGATTCTGTCGAAGCCTATTCTCCTGGCCATCCCGAATTTTTCCCTTATATCTTCTGCACTGTGATTTCTGCCGATAAGCCTGAGTGTGTCATCATTCATCGTCTGCGGATTGATGCTTATCCTGTCGACACCGTATTTCTTCATGATGAGCAGCTTGCTCTCATTAAGGCTGTCAGGTCTTCCGCTTTCGACAGTGAACTCTTCTATCCTGCTTCCTTCAACGAAGCTGCAGTAGATTTTGTTCATCACAGAATCAAACTGCTGATCGGTTACTGCTGTTGGAGTGCCTCCTCCAAAGTATACGCACTGGATCTTCAGGCCGTTTTCTTTTATGTATTCCCTCGTCCTGTCAATTTCATAAAAAAGAGCCTTCAGGTAATCATCCACAAGACCTTTGTTCTCACCTGCAGGGTTCGAAGTGAAAGAGCAATAAAGACATTTAGTCGGGCAGAAAGGCATTCCAACATAAACGCTTATGAGCTTTCTATCCCTTGTCACATACTTTCTCTCGTTTCTTGCAACCTCAATGCACAGTTTTGACTTTGCCAGGCTCGCAAGATTGTGGGACGTGAAATAATCGAGTATCTCTCCCTCGCTGTGGTCTTCCATCAGCTTCAGTGCAATCTTGCTTGGCCTTATCCCTATCAATGTTCCCCAGGGGTATTCCTGCCCTGTGATCTCCTTCAGGAAAAGGAAAATGCCTATCCTTATATTCTCTCTCTTTCTGAGCCCTGCATCATACCCGTATGTTCTGGTGATGCCATCCTCCTGGCTGCAGGTTATTTCTGTGTCACTGATGTCTACCAGATACCCGCCGCCTTCACCGAATTTTATGTCCTTGCATATGAAGTATATGTTGAAAATTTGAAAAACATCATATCTGAAAGACATGTCATTGAGATCAATATATATTTTCATAGGAAAGGGTTGCTCATCCTTTCCCTTTTGACGGTGGTTTCTCCTCCGTGCCCTGGGAACACTATGGTGTCATCTGGCAAAGTCATCAGCTTGTTCCTGATGCTGGATATTATTGTGTCAAAATTTCCTCCACCCAGGTCAGTCCTGCCGATGGAACCCGAAAACAGGGTATCCCCGGTGAACAGGAGGCTGTCGACCAGGAATGACATCCCGCCGGCTGTGTGGCCCGGTGTTTCTATACATTTTATCTCATTGTTTCCGAGTTTGAGAAGGACGCCTTCTTTAAGGCTGATTTCGGCCTCTTTGCTGAACTTTCCTTCAAGAAAATCAGCTGGCGACACTCTGGCATCCTTCTCGTTTATTGCCAATGCGGCGCCGTAATGCTCAGCAACCTCAGATGCAGCGCCCGTATGGTCCTTGTGGCCGTGCGTAAGCAGGACAAATTTTACTTTTGCCTTCATTTCATCTGCCGCCTCGATTATCTCATCCGCATCACAGCCCGGATCTATTATAGCTGTCTCTTTAGTATCCTCATCCATTAAGACGTAACAGTTTCCTGCATATACGCCAACAGACATTCTCTTAACTATCATTAAACAATCCTCCAAGTCTAAAAGTTCTTTTTGCTGTCAATCATTAATGTTACCGGCCCGTCATTTTCGATGGATACCATCATATCGGCACCGAATTCTCCCGTCTCAACCTTGCTTACATCTTCTCTGCATAGTTTTATAAACTCCTCATAAAGGCTGTTTGCCGCATCTCCGCCGAGCGCTTCGCTGAAGCCGGGCCTCCTGCCCTTCCTGCAGTCCCCATAAAGCGTGAACTGGGAAACGACAAGCAGTTCTCCACCAACATCAAGAAGGGATCTGTTGAGCTTTCCCTGTTCATCCTCAAAGACCCTCAGGTTGACTATCTTATCCTTCATGTACCTGACATCTTCGACTGTATCGTTTTTTGAAATTCCAAGCAGGACATTGAAGCCTTTGCCAATCTGACCTATCACTTTTCCGTCCACAGCGACCTTGGAACATTTAACTCTCTGCACGACTGCTCTCATTTGTCGACACCTCCTACTTCCTGGTCCTGTATACGTCCTGGACTCCTTTTACTTTCTTGATCTTTTTCATTACATCCTTAAGGTCATCAACCGTAACAATCTTGAGCTTTATATCAATATAAGAGATGCCGCTCTTGTTCGGCTTGGCGTTGATAGCATAAAGATGAGTTTTGCTGTTGCTGATTAAAGCCATAACCTCTGAGAGCAGCCCGTCCCTCTCCTCCGTTTTTATCTGGAATTCGGCCACATATTCCGCGCCTTTAGGCGTTCCCCAGCTGACCTCCACAAACCTGTTGTCCTCGTTTTTCATGGCGTGGTCAACATTTTTGCAGTCTCTTCTGTGTATTGACACTCCTCTGCCCTTGGTTATATAGCCGACTATATCGTCTCCTGGTACAGGGTTGCAGCACATGGCGAACCTGACAAGAAGGTTGCTCTCGCCCTTCACAATGATTCCAGGCTGCTTCTGGTTTGCTTTTGCTTTGGCGGAGGCTGCAGCTGCTGCTTTGTTTGCCTCTTCCTCGATCTCCTTCCAGTCCTTGAGCTCTTCCTTTCCCTTCTCGGAAGCTTCCTTCAGCCTGCTCACGATCATCCCTGAGATCATTCCGTTCATGCCGACGGCAGCATAAAGATCGTCTATATTGAAGAGATTGTATTTTTTGAAGATCTGGTTTAAGGCCTCTCCTTTTGCAACCTCTCCGAAATTGCAGGATTGCTTTTTTGCTTCTCTTTCGAGGTACTCCTTGCCTTTTGCAATGTTTTCCTCTCTCTTTGCCTTTTTGAACCAGGACCTGATCTTGCTTTTTGCCTGGTTGCTCTTTGCCATGTTTATCCAGTCCATATTAGGACCCTTGGCCAAAGGCGATGATATTATCTCCACAATCTCGCCGGTGCTCAGCTTGTAATCAAGCGGAACCATCTTGCCGTTCACCTTTGACCCCACACACCTGTTTCCTATGTCCGTATGGATTTTGTATGCGAAATCTATAGGCGTTGCATCATGAGGGAGGTTTATGACATTCCCTTTTGGCGTGAAAACGAAAACCTCGTCAGAAAAAAGATCCACCTTGAAGCCTTCCATGAACTCGGAAGCGTCGGAGGTCTCCTTCTGCCAGTCGATTATATCCCTGAGCCAGGTCAGCTTTATGTCAACATCCTTGTCTGAATCGCTTTCATCCCCGGTTATGCCCTCCTTGTATTTCCAATGAGCCGCGACACCGTACTCAGCTGTGCGGTGCATGTCTAAGGTTCTGATCTGGATTTCGAAGGGTTTGCCCTGAGGGCCGATGACAGTAGAATGCAGCGACTGATACATGTTCGGCTTTGGCATCGCTATATAGTCCTTGAATCTTCCGGGCAGCGGCTTATACAGCGTATGTACAATGCCTAGAGCTGCATAGCAGTCCTTTACAGAATCCACCATAATTCTGACCGCAGTCAGATCAAATATCTCGTCTATTGACTTATTCTTGTTTACCATCTTCCTGTGTATGCTGTAAAGGTGCTTCGGCCTTCCGTCTATTTCCGAGCTGATGCCTGAACTGTCCAAGCTTTGCTTTACAGTCCTGATTATCTCATGGATGTAATCCTCCCTCTCCTGCCTTTTTTCAGCAATCTTTCTAACAAGAAAATAGTACTCGTTAGGATTTTCATATCTGAATGCAAGATCTTCAAGCTCCCATTTCAGCTTGGACATACCGAGCCTGTGGGCCAGAGGTGCATATATATCGAAGGTTTCCTTAGCCTTTATCTTCTGTTTCTTTACAGACATGAATTTCAGTGTCCTCATGTTGTGGAGCCTGTCTGCGAGCTTAATCAGAATCACTCGCAGGTCATCGGACATGGCGAGGAGCATTTTCCTGACATTGTCGGCCTGCTCCTCTTCCTTAGTTTTGGACTCGATTTTGTCAAGTTTCGTAACGCCCTCGACGAGGTCCGCAACTTCCTTGCTGAACATTTTTTCCAGATCCTCATGGGTGTAGCTCGTGTCCTCGATAACATCATGAAGAAGCCCAGCGGTTACGGTCGTTGTATCCATTCCCATATCTGCCAGAATACATGCCACCTCGACAGGGTGAAGCACATAAGGCTCCCCAGACTCCCTCCTCTGGTTTTTGTGAGCTTCATATGCGAAATTATATGCTTTAGTAACAAATTCTTTATCAACTTTAGTATTACTTTTATCTATGCAATCCAATAATTTCTTAAGCATATTACTACTCCCCTAAAATCAATGGCTGGTTATAAAACCAGCCATATAGTATATTTACATTATATTATATTATAAAAACACATTCAATTCAACGAAGATTCCCTTTAAACATCGTATTTAAGCAGTGAAACAACTTCATAACCGCTTATTCTGTCTCTGCCCTTAAGTCCTGTCAGCTCAATGAGAAAACCTAAACCTGATATTTCTCCGCCCGCAGCTTCTACGAGCTTGATAACCGACTTTATAGTTCCTCCAGTTGCGAGCAGATCATCTATTATAACAACCTTCTGGCCCCTCTTTATCGCATCTGCATGTATCTCAAGATCGTCGCTGCCATATTCGAGATCATAGGACATGCTCATGGTATCGTAAGGCAACTTGCCTTTTTTTCTGACAGGAACGAATCCCGCACCTATTGCATAGGCCAGCGGAGCGCCAAGGATGAAACCCCTTGCTTCTGGACCTATAACTAAGTCGATCTCTTTATCTCTGAAATACTCAGCCATGCTGTCAATTGCATATTTGAATGCCTCCTTATCCTGAAGCATAGTGGTAATATCCTTGAAGCTTATACCTTTTATGGGAAAGTCCTCGATAACCCTTATTTTTTCCTTTAAGTCCATATGTACCTCCTAAACCAGATTAACCTGCTTATGTATTATTTCTTTTTTCAGGTATTTTGCTATCTGTTCCGCCCTGTCGCTGCTGGATGTTGTGAATAGCTCGACCATTATCCTTGCATTATCCACACCTCTTGAATTGTTCATGGAGGAGTGTCCGTTAATTATTATTTCCTCGACCACACCTGGATCAACTCCGTTAGCCTTGTTTGACTTCATCATAGCTTTCAAACCGTAGTTGTTTGTTTGTTTAAGACGGCCAATTCCCTCTTCTACGATTATCTTGTTTTCGTCATAGAAATCATCTGTTTTTGACATCGTTCCGATCATCACAAGATCCAGGTATTTGTCAACCCTTTTCATGCGGTAGTAAACAGATATGGCCTGGGAAAGTTTGAACGCAAGTCCTACTGCAGTAAGCCCCTTGAACGGGTACCTGCAGTTCTTCTTTTTCGGGTTTATAATTATTGATTTTGTGCTCGCTTCTTCAAAGTCATGGTAGTCAGTTACAATCATATCTACTTCATTTTCGGCGAAGGAATTCGCCCTGCTGAATGCGTTTGCACCGCAGCCGACGGTTATTATAAGTCGTACCCCCAAAAATTTGAAGCTTTTCTTCATATTTTCAGAGTCGGCATTGAAATCACCTTCTGTCTGATCGGATATGAAATACTCAACATCAGCATTCAAATATCTCAGGACAAGCAGGAGTACGGAAACAGCCGTAACACCGTCTATATCACGGTATCCATATATAACAATTTTTTCCCTGTTGTTTACAGCCCTTACAACTCTTTCCACGGCAGCACTCATCCCGTTCAGAAGAAAAGGATTGTACATGCCAAAAAGACCATAAAAATGTAAACTCTCCCCATTTTTCTCCATAATAGCTCATCCTCCAAAGATATCGAAAACACTTATATTATAATTGAATTTAGCTTTTTTGACAAATTCTTTATTAAATGTATTTCAAATAAAATAATCCGGAAAATATTGAATTCCGGATTATTAATAGTTGTCTAACTGTTTTTTGCAGCTTTAAGCTTTCTATTCTTGCTGTAATTTTTCAATATAACCCACATCGGGCTTGCAATAAATATTGAGGAGTAGCACCCCGACGCTATTCCGATGAGCAGAGGGATTGAGAAACTCCTTATAGCAGGAACAAAAATGTATACAGCTGAAAGAGTTATGAGCACTGTCATAACTGTGTTTATTGATCTAGCCATGGTTTGTGTAATACTAGCATTTGCAAGGTAAGCAAGGTCGTTGCCCCTTATGTATTTCTGATTTTCCCTTATCCTGTCAAACACAACGATGGTGTCATTGATGGAATATCCGATTACCGTCAGAATTGCTGCAATGAAGCTTGAATCCACTGGTATCCTGAAAACGGCATACACCGCAAGCATTATGAGGACGTCATGGACAAGGCTGATAATGGCCGCAAATCCGAAGTTAAATTCAAACCTTACCCCGATGTATATCAGCATTGCAATGCAGGCGATTATTATTGCCTGTACGGCCTTTGACTTCGTCTCAGCCCCAATTGATGCTCCTATTAATTCCTGGCTTGTAAGGCTGCTGTTCGCGTATTTTGCCTTGACGTCATTTATGATGGCTGCCACGTTTTCTGAAGTTAAGCTCGCACTCTTTATCTCTATGGAAGTGCCGTTAACCTTAGCACTGGTGTAGTCTTTTGAATATTTGGTTATTATTGCATCTAAATCAGCTTTTTCGAATGACTGTCCGATGCTTATCTCTGTAGAGGTTCCGCCCTTAAAATCAAGACCGTAATCAAGCCCTCTTGTGGCAAGAGCGCCCAGACCAATAGTTATTATTATCAGGGATATGGCGAACCATATCTTGGTTTTCTCGATTATCTTATATATCTTCTGCATCCCTACTTGCCCCCCCTTCTAAAGTCATGGACTCCAAAGGTTCCTATGGACCATTTCTCTTTAAACCAGCCCATATCTGCAGTCAGCTTTATTAGATATTTAGTCACGAATATCGCAGATATCATGCTCAACGCAACACCCAGAACAAGCGTGAGTGCGAAGCCCTTGACAGAGCCTGACCCCAGCGAGTAGAGCACAATGCCTGCAAGAATAGTCGTTATGTTCGAGTCCAGAATGGAAGACATTGCTCTGTGGAAACCGGCATCTATGGACGCTTTCGTTGATTTTCCACTCTTGAGTTCTTCCTTCATCCTCTCGAAAATCAGGATATTGGCGTCTACAGCCATACCTACTGTGAGCAGGAATGCTGCTATGCCCGAAAGTGTAAGCGTCGCATTTATTCCAGCAAACGCAAGGAGAACCAGTACCATATATAAAACAAGGGCGATGTCTGCAATCAGTCCAGGAACCCTGTAGTACAGAATCATGAGGAGCAGAACTATGCCTATACCCACTATACCTGCCATTATACTCTGAGGAAGGGCACTAGCACCCAGGGAGGCTCCAACTGTCTTCACTTCTACTGCTTTGACTGTAACGGGAAGCGCTCCTGAGTTTATTATGTTTGCCTGCCTCTGGGCTTCCTTGAGGCTTGCGCTTCCTGTTATTACAGCCTGACCGTTCGTTATAACTGCTTGAACAGTCGGATTTGTAAGCATATCTTCGTCCATGTAGATCGCTATCTTCTGGTTAAGAAATTTCTTTGTGCCTTCCGCAAACTTCGCTGCGCCGTCAGGGTACAATTCAAGGCTTATGGTTGGCGCATTGCCGTTGTTTGTGTCAATGAAGGCTGATGCCTGCTTGACGTCCTTGCCTGTTAGCAAGGTTACCCCGTCAGGACCAACAAACTTTAGCTCGCCTGTTTTTGCAACGCTGTCGAGGATCTCCTGAGCATCAAACTTTCCAGGTATTTCTATCCTTATCCTTTTGCTGCCTTCCTGTGAAACAGCAGTTTCGCTGACACCCATCTTGTTAACTCTCATGGACAGAAGTTCTATTGTTCTGCTCATGGTCTTCTGATCTACATTATCCTCCTGGATTTCCTCAAGCACAGATACTCCGCCCTGAAGGTCCAGTCCCCTGTTTATCGTTTCGCTGAAAGGCTTGAATCTGTAGCCCCCTAGCTCAATACCATAAATTCCTGCATACGCTAAAACGCCTATCATTATCACCAGCAGTGTAAAAATAATTGTACTTTTAGCTCTCGACTTCATTTTTGTCCCCCTTTCGAAGTTTTAATCCATTAATTTAGCCTTTAAAGCAATAGCGCTTTCCACTCTTTTTTTCTGCATCTGACAGCCAAGCTTATATGGGATGTGCATATCTCCGTTAAAATTATAATTATTAGCCTGACAGCCTCCGCTGCAGTAAAATCTTGCCCAGCATTCTTCGCATTCAGGCTTGTTGTATATGTGTGCATTTTTAAATTCATCAGCTATCCTCATGTCCAGATTTTCACTGTCAAGGTTTCCCATCTTGAATTTTTCATTGCCTACGAACTGATGGCAAGGATATACATCCCCGTCCGGAGTTATGGCTACATATTCGTGTCCAGCCCCGCAGCCGGAGATCCTCTTGTAGACGCAAGGTCCTCCCTGAAGATCTATGTTGAAATGGTAGAATGTAAATTCATCCCCCGACTTATTTCTTTTGATCATTTCATCAAAAAGCTTGTCATACTGTTCGAATATTTGAGGAAGGTCTTCTTCCCTTAATGACAGTGGGTGATCTGCAGGAAGCACAACAGGCTCTATTGATATTTCGTCAAAGCCTGCCTCGGCTAGGTGCTTTATGTCTTCGAAGAAATCGGTGTTGTCCCTTGTGAACGTTCCTCTTGCATAGTACTGCTTGCCTTTGTCCCTCATGTCGACCATCTTTTTGATCTTAGGGAGTATGCTTTCATAGGAGCCGCTTCCGTCTGACCTGACTCTTACATTGTCGTTTACTGCTTTTCTTCCATCTATGCTCAATACAATATTGCCCATGTTTTTATCCAGGTAGTCCATTATTTCATCTGTGAGCAATGTTGCGTTTGTTGTCATTGTAAACCTGATGTTCTTATTATAAGCTTTTTCAGCTTCCTTTGCATAGTCCACTATAGCTTTTACAGTATCGAATGCAATAAGAGGTTCTCCGCCGAACAGGTCCACTTCGATATTCTTTCTCGGGCCTGACATCTTTAGCACGAAGTCGATAGCTTTTTTGCCTGTTTCTGCAGACATAAGCATCCTTTTACCCTTGTACTCGCCTTCATCCGCAAAACAGTATTTGCATCTGAGGTTGCAGTCATGGGCTATATTCAGGCACAGCGCCTTTATGAATGAAGTCTCATTACCTAAGTTCATAGCTATATCTCTATATAAATCTTCAGAATAAAGACTGCCTTCGTCCTCCAGCTCCTTTACCTCATCGTAAGCTTCCTCTACTTCCTGGGTGCTGTACTTTGAGCTGAGTCTTCTTACAGTTTCCTCTTTCGAATCTAATCCATTGTCGTCTAAAATATCATATACTAATTCATCTATTACATGAACACATCCTGAGTTGACATCTATTGCGTAGAAATCTCCACCCTGGATGAACTTGTGAATCTTTGCCATTTTTTTCCTCCCAACCGGTTTAAGACAATTTTAAAGCAGTAACAATACGTTACTGCTTCTTCGCAAATTAATTCTCGCAGGCTAAATTTGCTACTGTACAGGATGTCTTGCAAGCTGACTGACATGAGTTAGCGCACTCTTTACATCCAGGCTTATTTAAACTGTTTTTGATAGTTTTTTTGTTTATTGTTTTTATGTGTTTCATAAAAGACTCCTCCATTCATTAAACTTATGGTATAGATTATAGCATAAAGGTTTTTCATAATCAATGATAAAGCACCAACCTGCAGCACTTTACAAAGGCCTGCAGGGGTGCTGGATGACTAAAATACTTTATTATCTTCTACTTTAACGTCATTTTTTGTTTCAGGTGCTTCATTGACAGGCGTTTCATTTACAAGTTCCTTCTTGGTCTCGACGTTATCCTTAATCTTGTCAAGAACTCCTGCTTTGACTATTTTTATGCTTGTTCTGTCAGGTCCAGTCTGTATAACAAACCCATCCTCGGAAATGTTAACTATCTTTCCGATTATACCTCCTTTGGTAACGATCTCGTCATTGACCTTGAGGCTGTTCATCATATTGTCGAATTCCTTCTTCCTCTTATTCTGAGGAACAATGAGTACGAAGTAAAGAACTGCAGTCATCAATATCAACGGCAACAATTGCTTTAAAACATCCATTTGCTCACCTCCTAAAGTTCTATTATATCAATAATAACCCAATCCCGTATTAAATACTACTTATTTTTTTGTACGAACCCATTAATCCGCCTGCACGTCTTCACTAAGTGTTCAGTTCAATGAACACCTTACTCCGCTCCGCTACGTAATGCGGGCTTTCTCGCTAAGTTCAGACTTCGTTTACTCGTCTTCCCTAAGCGTTCAATGCCACTGCTCTAGCATGGCTTCCTTGTAATCCTTGAAATATCCGCCCTCTATGGCTGTCCTGATTTCAGTCATAAGATTGTTATAGAAATAAAGGTTGTGAAGAACGCAAAGCCTCATCGCAAGCATCTCCTTTGCCTTAAACAGATGCCTTATATACGCCCTTGAGTAGTTCATGCAGGCAGGGCACTGGCAGCCCTCGTCTATCGGTTTTGAATCAAGCTCAAATTTGCTGTTGAAAAGGTTTATTTTCCCATGTTTTGTGAACACATGGCCATGTCTTCCGTTCCTTGCCGGTAGAACGCAGTCGAAGAAGTCGATTCCCCTTTCCACAGCCTCAAGTATGTTGCTGGGAAGTCCCACTCCCATAAGATATATGGGTTTGTCCTGAGGCAGATGAGGAACGACAGCATCAATCATCCTGTACATCTCATCGTGTGATTCTCCAACTGCAAGCCCGCCTATAGCGTAGCCGTCAAGATCCATTTTTGCTATGGTTTTTGCATGCTGGATCCTGAGATCCTCATATATGCCTCCCTGGTTTATTCCAAAGAGCATCTGCTGCCTGTTTATGGTATCTGGAAGTCCGTTTAACCTGTCTATTTCATCCTTGCATCTGTAAAGCCATCTGGTAGTCATATCGACAGACTTCCTTACGTATTCCTTCGGCGAAGGGTTAGCGACGCACTCGTCAAAGGCCATGGCTATGGTCGAGGCAAGATTGCTCTGTATCTGCATGCTCTCCTCTGGCCCCATGAATATCTTCCTGCCGTCTATATGGGAGTTGAAGCTTACCCCTTCCTCCTTGATCTTCCTGATATTGGCGAGGGAGAAAACCTGGAATCCGCCTGAGTCGGTAAGTATCGGCCTGTCCCAGTTCATGAACTTGTGAAGTCCCCCCAGCTGCTTTATGATCTTGTCACCAGGCCTCAGGTGGAGGTGATATGTGTTTGAGAGTTCGACCTGGCAGCCGATCTCTTTAAGGTCAACTGTTGAAACAGCTCCCTTTATCGCTGCCAATGTTCCCACGTTCATGAAAACCGGTGTTTGTATTGTACCATGGCAGGTCTTGAACTCACCCCTTCTGGCGTTGCCGTCCTTTTTTATTAATTTATACATCGATATACTCCTTTTAAAGCTTAAATTACTTTATGATCATGGCATCCCCGAAGCTGAAAAATCTGTATTTTTCCCTAACAGCAGTCTTGTAAGCGTTCAATATTATTTCCCTTGAGGACAGCGCGCTTACCAGCATCAGCAGCGTTGACTTCGGAAGATGGAAATTTGTTATCAGGGCGTCAACTATCTTAAACTTATACCCCGGATATATAAAAATATCGGTCCAGCCTGACTGTTCCCTGACTCTTGAATCCTCTCCGCCAATAGTCTCCAAGGTTCTCGTGGACGTTGTTCCGACAGCCACAACCCTCTTTCCATTTTCCTTTGCACTGTTGATGGCACAGGCGCTCTCTTTTGACAGAGAGTAGTATTCTGAATGCATTACATGCTCGTCGATGTTCTCCACCTTTATCGGCCTGAATGTACCGAGTCCTACATGGAGCGTCAGGAATGCAAGCTTCACTCCCTTTTCCTCAATCATTTTCAGAAGCTCCTCAGTGAAATGGAGTCCAGCCGTAGGTGCTGCTGCCGAGCCCTGTTCTTTTGAGTATACCGTCTGGTACATCTCCTTGTCCTCCAGTTTTTCCTTTATATATGGAGGCAAGGGCATTTGCCCCAGTCTGTCCAGTACCTCCTCGAATATGCCTGCATGTTCAAATCTCACAATCCTGCTGCCTTCTTCGCCAATGTCCACGACCTGTGCCTTGAGTTCCCCGTTCCCGAATGAGAACCGGCTGCCAATCTGTGCCCTTCTTCCAGGCTTGACCAATGTTTCCCACAAATCCTTTTCCTTTCTTTTAAGCAGAAGGAACTCCATCTTTCCGCCTGAGCCTTCCTTTGTCCCAAAAAGCCTTGCAGGCAATACCCTTGTGTCATTTAGCACCAGGCAGTCGCCTTCCTCAAGGTAGTCGAGTACATCCCTGAAAACCTTGTGTTCTATATTACCGCTTTGCTTATCCAGCACCATGAGCCTCGCCGCATCCCTTTTTTCGATAGGGTGCTGTGCGATCAGCTCCTGGGGCAGATAAAAATCAAAATCGCTTGCCTTCACTTTACTCTTCCTTTCTTGTCTTGTTCAGGTGTTCATATGCCCTGTCTGTTGCCATCCTGCCCCTGGGTGTCCTAACTATGAAGCCTTTCTGCATAAGGTAAGGCTCGTATACATCCTGGATCGTGTCGAGCTCTTCGCCTATGTAATACGCCAGTGTCTCGACCCCAACGGGGCCTCCCTTGAAGTTGTCTATTACAGCGTTCAAAATCTTGTTATCTATTCCATCAAAGCCCTCCTTGTCGACGTCAAGGAGCTTTAGAGCTTCCTGGGCAATTTTGACGTTTACAGTGCCGTTGCCTTTAACCTCAGAGTAATCCCTGACCCTTTTAAGAAGTCTGTTCGCGATTCTTGGCGTACCCCTGGACCTTCTCCCTATCTCGCAGGCGGCATCCTCGTTGATGTCAACACCCAGAATCCTGGATGACCTGACTATAATATCCCTGAGTTCGTCCTCCTCGTAATATTCCATTGGGCAAAGCATGCCGAACCTGTCGCGGAGCGGCGATGTAAGCAGACCCACCCTTGTTGTGGCTCCGATTAATGTGAATGAAGGCAGGTCAAGCCTTATTGATTTTGCCGAAGCGCCCTTCCCGATAACAATATCCAGGGCATAGTCCTCCATGGCAGGGTAAAGTATTTCCTCTATAGACCTGTTGAGCCTGTGTATTTCATCTATGAAAAGCACGTCGTTATTGTTAAGACTGGTCAATATGGCTGCAAGGTCACCGGCCCTTTCGATTGCAGGTCCCGAGGTAACCTTGAGCGAGCCGCCCATTTCCTTTGCGATTATGTTAGCCAGTGTAGTTTTCCCTAGTCCCGGAGGGCCGTAAAGCAGCACATGGTCTAGCGCCTCGCCGCGGTTCTGTGCCGCCCTTATGAATATGTCTAGTTTCTCTTTAACTTTCCTCTGGCCTACGTAATCCCTGAGTTTTGTAGGTCTGAGTCCGTATTCTATTTCTGAATCCTCTGATATGTTAATGGTCGTGACTATCCTGTTTTCCATCTGAAACCCTCCCTAACCCATAAGATATTTAAGACATTTCTTGATTATATTCTCGACGGAATCCTTCTGGTCCACTCCCTGGAGAGCCTTGGACGCTTCCTTTTCAGTGTAACCCAGTGAAAGCAGTGCAGCCAGCGCTTCCTTAAGTGAAGCAGCTTCTACAGCAGCTTCAACACCATCGGCTCCTTCTCCTGTCACAGCCTGCGCTGCTCCAACTTTATCCTGAAGCTCAAGTATGATCCTCTGGGCCATCTTCTTTCCAATTCCCGGCGCCCTCATTATTGTTTTTTCATCTTTTGACGCTATGGCGTACTTAAGATTGAGCACGCTGCAAATGGAAAGCATCGAAAGGGCTGCCTTTGCACCAACTCCGGTTATTGTCAGCAGCATACTGAACATGGACAGCTCGTCCTTTGTCAGAAATCCATAGAGACCTATGAAATCCTCCCTCACAATCTGCTGAAGGAATATCTTAATCTCTTCTTCCATTCGAGGAAGTTGGGACATTGTGCTCCCTGATGTGAATATTTTATAGCCAACGCCGCTGTTTTCAACGACAATATAATCCCTGTTCATTCCCGTATATTTCCCGATTATATACTCATACATATCCGATTCTCCCAAAACAACATTTTAACATATATTACTTTAACATTATAGCATATTTTGTTCAACAAATATCAATAAGAGAAACCACCATGAATTAGGTGGTTTCTCTCTGAATTTCTGAACAATATTGAAATTTTATTATCAACCAATTTTCGGTTTACCGAACAGCTCCTTGAAACGCTTCACTGCGTATTTCCCGATATCTTTAAGCCATTTGCCAATCTTATCAATCGGCTGCTTTTTCCAAAAATAGATTTTTGCACTCAGCACAAGTATCAGCAGCACCAACCCTGAAATAATAAGCACAACCGAAACCGGGTTTTCTTCAAACATAGCTTTTGCAAAAAGCTTAGCCGTTGCCAGATATCTCGTTACATAGTTGTTTGCCGGCGAAGGCAACTCTACCATAGTTACTGTATTGACATCTCCGATTTTTGCAATCATATAATGGTAGTAGCTGTTCTCGCTCAGAAGTTCTGCTCCTGCGCCTCCTGAAATCAGATAGCGCACACCGCCCTTAGTATATTCCAGATAGCTGTGTATATGAGAAAGGTAGACTGTATCTACATGATATGCGCTCATAAGATTTTCGAATTTTTCTGCTTCCAGCGGATCCTGAAATCCATGATTCATGTTCTTGTTTTCGAAATAATTGTCCAATTTCTGTTCAAGCCAGCTTTTCCCGCTTTTTATTTCATTTACAAGGTTAGGTATTTCATTCGAGGTTGTTCCGCTTCTCGGGTCATGTGGCGGTATATGAGAAATTACAAATATCTTCTTGCCCTGTGCCTTGATCAAATCTTTTTCAAGCCATACGTACTGCTCGTCTGAGATGGCCTGCTTTTGAGACCATCCTCTGGACGAATCCAGAAATACGAAATGGTTATCTTCAAAATCAAAGGAGTAGTATGCAGGGCCGTACAACATTGTATATGTATCGCGCCCATTTCCGCGGATATCATGATTGCCTAAAGTTGTACATAATGTTGTTGAGCATCCTGCTACCACATTATCAAATAGCCTGTACTGATTTGGCTTTCCGCTGAAAACAAGATCTCCGTTGTCGATAACGAATACAGGGCTCTTTCCATTTGTCTGCTCAATAATCTGTTCGAACGTGTCATAGCCATCCCTATTATCGCCCAGAATTACATACTGGTATTTGCCAGTATTGTCTGAGCCACTGTCCTGGGCCGGTTCAATTTTTACTGTCTTTTCTGCAGTGAGATCAATGCTCAACTCCAGAGTATTGACTTTTATCTTCTCCATCTGCAGATTGCTTCCTGCAATGCTCTTTGCATAAAAGTCCGGATTAACATTTTCAATCTGCAGCGAGATGACTTCAGGCGAATTCCCCGTGACCGTTATTGCCGGCACCGGAGACAAGGCCCTTATCAAAACACTCTCAGTGCCATCTTGATTCTTTTGTATACCCTTGACAAATCCGCCGAAAACAGTAATCTGCGCATTTTTCATTTGATATGCAGAGGAAGAATCGACCGGATTGAATTGAAGTGGTATGGGTACAAAACGGTTGTTGATTTTGTAGCCGTTTTGGGCATTGTAAATAAATGAACCAATTCCTGCAACAAGGCACACTATCAAGACAATTATCGTTGCATTTAAAAACCTCTTTATCTTCATTACAGCACCCCTTAATTTGTTTTATGAGCCTTCAACCTTTTATATTCCAAAATAATCAGGGCAATTATCGCTGCATCTATTATGATTATTAGAAGCATAAGAACTGATCCGCTGTGTACATAGCTATAGATTTCATATACAATGAACAGTCCGAATACAGCCACTGCAGGTTTATAAGCCCAGATTTTTTTATTCCACAACAAATATATCACCGCCATTTTGATTGAGCCATGGAGAAGCATATATACTGCAATCGAATGCTGCGATCCAATTGAAAGGTTATGTCCGAGCGTGATCAGATAATTCATCAAAACATCATTCGGATCTTGCCTCAACTCAGGAAGTGCAATAAGCTCTATTAGCCTGTTGAGACTTTCATGATTTAAGGCAATCATAAGAATGCCGCCGAGAAATTCTATCAGCGCATTTACACCTTTAATTAACATTCCGCCATAAAATCCAATATTTATTATAGTATCCTTGCTAAGTGATTTTTTCATAAGTCTCCTTGAACTATATCTGTCTATTTTTATTCTCTGTTTTCGAGCTCAATTATCGTCATTATGGAATAATTGGCCAAGTCCATCAGTGTATCGATAATCGACTCGTCCTTGACTTCAGCTTCCTGCTTGATCAGCTGTTTGAATCTGTGGAGCTTGTCATCCAATCTGATTGCAGGCATAGTCAGCCCGTACTCCTGGAATCCTTCGCCAAAACTGTCTCCGTAATCTTTATTTTTAGCGACATAGATTTTATTCAGCCTTTCGCATATTTCTCTGTGCTGTTCAGTTTTAGACATGGTACCCACCTCCCTATTTTTCAAAATTTACGATTTCTAAAAGTTCCTGAGGTTTGTCTATGATATATTCAGCACCGCTCTCTTCAAGAACTTTTCTGTCCCTGTATCCCCAGGTTACTGCCACACTTGAGGTCCCCGAATTCCTGGCTGTTTCTATATCTATTTCCATATCACCTACATAGAGTGCTTTATCTGCAGCAACCCCCAGTTCTTCAAGCGCCTGGATAACAGTATCTGGAGCAGGTTTTGAAGCAATATTCCTTGATTGCCCTATAGCAACTTTAATATAATCCCCAAAATATACCTGCGTGAGATCCTTTGTTGCTTTATCAATCTTGTTTGAAACAACAGCAATCTTAAAGCCTCCCTCACAAAGCTTTCTGACCGTTTCAGATATTCCTTCAAAGGGATATGTCTTGTTCTGCATGTTGACGAAGTAATGGGCGAAATAATCCTCTAGGCATTTTTCGAACTCCGGATTGCTCCTGCCGCCTGGAATTGCTAGCTCCATGAGCTTCCCTGCGCCCTCTCCTACAAAGCTTTTTATCTCATCCTTTCTCCTGAGTGTGAAATTATGCTTTTTCAGCATATAATTCATACTGTCAGTCACGTCATCCAACGTGTAAAGCAACGTCCCGTCCAGATCAAATATAACCGCATCGAACTTATTCATGAAAATCCTCCTGCAAAAGCTCTATTTTTGGATTGAAAGCAGGTCTTCGCACCTGTCAATCATGTATTTGTAAGAGTCATAGATGCCCTGGTTGTAAAATTCAACCGCGAGTTCGTCTATTATGAAATCCAGGATGATCCCTGCCGCAAGGTCCCCAAGGTCTTCGTCCCTTTCGTCTGAATAATATTCCTTAATAGAAGAGATCATTTCTACCCTTTTTTCTTTTGATATCTTGATTTTATCCTTATTCCTCATGGTTATACCCCTTCTTAATAAGATTATGTATTATACATATTGTACAATTAATTGTATATTTTTTCAAACCAAAACCATAATTAAAAAAGGATACAAAAAAAGCAGGTTAAAAACCTGCTTTTTAGCTGCCCAAGGTGATTTTTCTACAATAAACATAAGAAACAGGCTCCCACACTACTATCTGTGTTCTGTGTTTTATATGAAGACTTACAACTCCCATTGGTCACATTACAGATACTATTCTATAAGTTCCAGGCATTCATTGATTTCGGCGAATGTTAATTCCATACTTTCACTTCCTTATTAATATTATTTTTGCACTTTTGATTATACGGCTTCTTCATGAACAAAGCAATTAGCAATATGTTATTTTTATGTTAATAACTGTAAAACTGTTCACATTTATTAAATTAAATAAAGGATATTCCTGTGATTTATCGAATAAAAACAATAACCTGGGGGTGAAATGGATGAAGATAATAATTGCTGGGGGAAGGGATTTCAACGACTATCCACTTATGAAACAAAAATGCAGTGAAATTCTAAGGGACTTGCTGTCCGCTTATTCGAACGAGACAGAAAATATTGAGATTGTTTCTGGTGGAGCGCGCGGAGCAGACCGGCTTGGCGAAACTTTTGCCCGGGAACACAGCTTCAAACTAAAGGTGTTTAATGCCGACTGGGGCAAACTGGGGAAGATTGCCGGTTTTGTACGCAACGAACAGATGGCCGTCTACGCTTCTCAGGATCATGACTTAGGCGTCCTGATTGCATTCTGGGACGGGAAATCGGAGGGCACAGGCAACATGTTAGACCTTGCTTTCCGCTACGATCTTAAGGTGTATGTGGTTAACTATTAGCATCAAATATGAACAATGGTATTTCCTTTATTATTTCAGACTGTTGTTACTCCGACCTGCGTGAGCTTTTTATATACAAAGCAGCGTAATATAACGTTCCATCGTTGTTTCGACCAATATTAATTTAAAAACCCCCGCGAACAAATCTGTTCGCGGGGGTAAAATATACACTATTAGATAGCGCTTATACTTTCAGCCTGAAGTCCTTTTGGTCCTTTAACAACATTGTAAGAAACCTTCTGTCCTTCTTCAAGTGATTTGAAGCCGTCTGAATTTATCTGTGAGAAATGCGCAAAAGCGTCGTTTCCATCTTCTCCTGTAACAAATCCAAATCCTTTTTCTCCATTAAACCATTTTACTGTACCATTCATAATGAGTACCTCCGAAATTTTATTTCTTAAACCGCTTGTAATAATTCACTAATAAAATCCCGCTATCAAAATACTCTATTTACAAAGTACTAACTGAATATATTTTGTTTACTATCTACTACTAATTTAAGTTCTTGCTAAGCATACCACGGTTCACTGTTTATAGCAAGCTATTTATCTTGTTTATAAAAGCCGCCGGATTAGATCCAGCGGCTTGCTTTACAATTGTTATCTCTGTGCTTCGTACTGCTTAACAAGCTTAACAAATAACTCTGGAACTTTGTTCATGTTTTCCGGAGTTTCTATGAAAGCGATACGGAACTGTGTTTTTCCAGGGTTCTTATCTCCCAGGCTTGGGTCATAGAAGCCTTTAAGAGGCGCTACCAGAAGAGTTGTCTCAACTCCGTCGCACTCAACTGCGCCTTTCTGAGCACAGTAAAGAACAAATTCTATTGAATCAAATCCAGGTTTTACAATATTTCTAACGTCCATTACTGTATAAAGGGAAGCATCAGGACTTGAAACTATCAGGCCTGGTTCCAGCTCTTTAAACTTTTTGTTTACAGTGAACATCATATCCTTGTAGTATTCGCGGAGGCCTTTGCACCATTCAGCTATTGATTCCTTGCTTTCGTGAGCAAGTGCTCCAAATATATACTGACCTATAACATTTGCACATAGGTTTGCAGTATATTCAGCAACTGACTGGGTGTGGTACTCAGCATTGTCAGTGATGATAGCACCGATTCTTAATCCGCATGCGTTCCAAACCTTTGAAGCTGTCTCTATGCTTATTCTTCTGCCTTCTATACCAGGTACATCTGCGTCTGTAACGCCCCATATGCTGACCATATCAGCTTTTTCATCATAGTAGAGTTCACGATAAGCTTCGTCGCTTACCATCCACATGTTGTATTTTACACACAGTTTTGCAAGTTCTTTAAGGGTTGCATAGTCGTAAAGCTGTCCTGTAGGATTGTCATAAGGTATAACAAGAAGCGCTCCAGGATTATTGGCTTTTATTACTTCTTCAATTTTGTCAAGTTCTGGAAGAGCGAACTTTCCGTCCTCGCCTAAATTACGAGTAACTGAAACAGTTTTACGTCCAATTCTTTCAGCAAATGAAGTGTAGTTAGTGTAAGCCGGATCGATCATAAGCAATGGTTTTTCGTCTGTTCCAGCACCACCGCAAACGCCTAGGAGCAACAGTTCCATACCAGTTGATCCGCCGTCTGTTACCTGAACGAATAATTTATCAGTAGCAAAGCCTTCGCATTTCAGGATGTTCTTGAAAGCATCCTGGCACTCAGCCTCACCTACAGTACCCGAATATCTAACAACGCCCTTATTGAACGGGCTTTCAGGTGCATCCAGAGCAAACATCCTTTTCATCATGGCAGGATTTGTTGGTAAGGAAACGTTTCCAATAGCTACGTTTACTAGTGCAGGTTTAACTTTACGTTCAGCAAATTTCATTTGTCCAAGTCTGACATCTGATGGCATCCTCTTCTTAAATAGTTCTGACATTACTGGTTTATTCATAAAATACCCTCCTAAAAATTAAAATGTTATGTAATAAATTTTTACCCTCACGTAATATGATACCAGTATTATCAGATTATTGCTATAATTTTTTGTATTGAAAATTAAAAAATTACCCTTTTGGAGTGATTTTTCTCCTATATGCTTCCGTTTTTACTTCAATGTGCTGTAATCCTGCCAATAAAACCTCCTCCTATTTTTCTATTCCAACTCTTGCCTCCACTCCCGTTTCATAGTAATGCTTTATTTCCTTCATTTCCGTAACAAGATCCGCTTTTTCAATTATCTTCTCGTGCGCATACCTCCCTGTCAGAATAACTTCCACTCCGTCAGCTTTTTTGTCTAGGACTTCTATTACTTCCTCTACGGTAAACAGCTTGTAATACAATGCAATATTTATCTCATCCAGCACAATCACGTCGTAATCTCCAGATTTAAGTATATCTGCACACTCCTTCAGACCTTCATTTCCCAGCCTGATATCCTCCTTGGTGGGCTCATTAAATATGAAGCAGTCACTCCCATACTGCTTCATTGAAAACCCCGGAAGATACTTTTCTGCATTCAGTTCGCTGTATTTCATGCCTTTTATAAACTGGGCAAAATAAACTTTTTTACCTGCGCAAACGGCCCTTAGCGATAATCCGAGAGCTGCAGTCGTCTTGCCTTTGCCGTTGCCTGTATAGACTTGAATATACCCCTTTTCCATTTTGCATTACCTCCTTTTATAAGATATGGTTTGTTAACAATGATTTTGGGTGCAGGTTTTACCCTGCACCCAATTATAGCTGTCAAAATTAATTTTTCAGATTTTTCTTCGCCTTGCGCAAAGCCAGAATACGCTGCATTTCGTTGAAAACTATCATATAGCCTTCATCAACGCCCATGCCTGGCTTTGCAAGTATCTGATCCGGCTTGGTTGCCATAGCACAGTTAACGCATACCTGCGAACTGCGTTCGGTCTCATTGCAGGTTCCACCCTGATATGCTCCTATGCCTTTTCCCTTGCAGTACAAAACTGCTTCAATTGTATTGTTTACGCCACCAAGGTCAGGCGTCTTAATCTGAACCATGTGCCCAGCCTTATGATCCGCGAAATACTTGATATCATCAAGTGTGTTGCACCATTCATCAGCTACCAGTTCAACATTGATACCGCGGTCATCCAACTCTTTTGTAAGACCTGACAGGGCAATCATCTGTGTTTCACGGTCTGTGTCGCAGTCCATAGGGCCTTCAATGCGCAGTTTAAATGGTTTTGCAAGTTCTTCCAGCTTTGCCAGGTAGTCTGCCATAGCCTTATAGTTGTTATCGCCGAATGCAACTCCTATTGTTCCGTATACGTCTATATGAAGGATCGGATTATAGCCATCGCTCAAACGGTTGTTCAGGATTCTGTCACGAAGCCAAACAACATACTCGGCGAGTTTTTCACCGTTCTTGCCAAGTTTGGTTTCAACGTTGTTGATCAATGCATGAGGCAGAACCTGTGCTCCTTTGATTATCATTTTGTCAGCATTATCATATCGGTCATCGCCAGATTGTGTAAATATTGGAATCGGAGTTTCTGATACTGTGCAGTTATATTCATCAGCAATGACTTCACACATCAATCGGCCCGTTGCTTTTGAAACTGCATCAAGGATTGCCTGAGAAACCCCATAGCGGAGCGCAGTGTGCAAACGCCTGCCGTCAATCTGGATTGCTTCCATCATAGCACTAAGGTCTCGGAAGGAATCGGCTTCCTTTCCAACCAGTTCAGGCTTGATATACTTATCAATCAAAGGTATAAAATCTTTTGCCAGAAAAAGCGGGTCACGGCCGCCTGCTCCGCTGTACTGAACAGCAGCGCAATCGCCGTAAGCGATTTGGCCGTCTTCCAGAATGATCATGACTGAAATGGATTCACCTGCTTGACGCACAGAGGTAAAACCCTCTGTAATAGGTTTACCAATATAGAAAATACCATCATGGCCAGCGCCTTTCTTAATCGCACGCTGATCATCAAAATAAAAGCCAGTACGTCCTTCGGAACAAACAACATCAACAATTTTCATAATAAGTTCTCCTTTGCAAATTAATATCTAGGGCGTCCAACAAGACGGCCCTTGCCGATTGCATAAACGTCATCAATTACCATCTGGAACGAAACCTCACGCTTTTCAGCCTTTGCCCGTTCTTCAATCTTTCCCCTGTGGAAATCCCTCAGATCTTGACCAAAAGGCAGATTGCCCATATTCAGAACACGAATAGCACCGTTATTATCACGGGCCGGCAGCATAAGACCAGCATTTGCTTTGCAAGGTGCAAACGGTACATCCAGGACGCCGGCTTCAACACCACGGCATACGCCCATTGCAATATCGCCTTCGCCCAGTTCGAAGCACTTATCAACTATGCATCTAGTTTCCTGGCGGATGATTTCCTTTTCAATCTCAAGTTCGCTGTTCTGGAAGTTCTGGTCAGACAGCATGTTTACGACCTGCTTGGTGCAGCGCAGCCCTGCCGCATTTGCTTCCATGGTAGGGATGCCAACAGCTTCGTGCGGGGTCTTGACTATTACCTTGGTTGCCTTGGCAAGCGCTGCGATGGTGCTGCCCAAGGAGATAACGCCAAATGCCTTTGCCTCGTCTGCAGGGAAACCGCCCATCCACTGGTGCAATACAGTTGTGACTATAACATCGCTGTAGCCGTATTTCTGCAGATATTCATCTGTAAGTTCTTCAAGCGTACGGATTGCTGCGATATCTTGAATCAGGTTGCCGCACTGGCCATAGCCAACTGTTATATTCTTTACACCCTGCTCCGCTGCAAGCAGCGCTTCAATGATCGCCGCAGCATGGGAGACAAATGGAGGAACCAGCGTGCCGGTCAGAGGGCCGTAAGGTTCGCGGTTTATCGAAACTCCCATCTCCTCATAAAGACCGGTCAGGCGGTCCACATACTGCCAGTCGCGTATAGTTCTTTCCATTGGAACATTCTTGCAGTAAGGCAGGTTGTAGGAAATACCGCCGCCTTCATAGCTGGTGAAACCGCCTGCATATGTTATTTCAGTCAGCAGCCTTGCATCAGGAGTACCATGTCGTACCTGTACCGGAGTGTCAAGGCTGTCAATGATTTTGCGGCAGCCTGCCACACCGTGATTGACCGCAGGGAAGCCGTTGAGCATCGCACGGTCCATTCGGATGGATTCGCTGATGCCGTTTTCTGCTTCCGCATAGCGGTTCTGACGTGTGTAACTGTCAATGGTGGTCGGCAGAAGGTCCGCCTCGCCATTATCCTGAAGATATTTCAAAAGCTTAATATGTTCGTCGATTACAGGAACGCCTGCACGGGGTTCAACCAGGGTTCTTTTTTCTTGTTTTGCCTTGATCAGCTTCTTCGAGAAGTCCTTTTTCTCAGGCATTGCCTTATGGTAAGCGACTGCTTCCTCAAGATTGACATCTTTGCCTGTAGGCCACTGTGTTAAAACTTCTTTGCGGAGTTGTTCAAACTCAGCTTCTGAGATTTTTTTATTCTGAATATCCATCCTTTTTCAGCTCCTTTTTTATAATTCGTAACGCAGTTTGCGGATAATGTTGTAAAAGCAAACCCATTGCAGCTAGAATATAGCTTCTGTCAATCCAGATTTCTGCTTTCTTTGGTTTGAGAGACATGGGGGTTTTTTCATTATATAACGCATGGGCAGCGATAGCGGATGTCCGCTTTGTATGTATCAGGCTGCCTCCTGTAACAATAATCTGTTTAACACGGGTCAGGTCCTTGCCGGACTGTATATAGGTCAGACCCATCAATGTATAAGCTTCTTCCATGGTTCCTGCATGCCTCGTAACTGCAGTCTCGATTGCGAGAGATGCAAGGGCAAAGTCCAGCATTTCGAGATCATGGTCGCCGTTTGGCAAAACATCTGTATGTATTGCCATATAATCAATTAGTTCTTCTACCTTTTGAACGGTTAATCCTGATAACTGGCTGATGCGCTTGACGCCTGACGCTTCCACAATACCAGCTATGCTGTAGCGCATGCCTATATCGCCTTCAACTGTTCGCTTTACGTAAGGTTCCGGTAAGCCCTTATAAACGGTGTTCATATGTTCCGGCATACCGTCTGCAATGGAATAGACATCTGTGGTCGCGCCTCCAACGTCAATACCAATCAGATCACCGATTCCCGGCTCATCTTCGCAGCCTTCAGCAAGCAGCTGCATCGCTTTCATAACCGCGGAAGGTGTCG
>Ga0209540_10000438_pt1 | contig 40040 bp, 33 predicted proteins | sample BarGraIncu01121A_FD_184501 | JGI IMG/M metagenome (GOLD analysis project Ga0209540, IMG submission 184501) | Arctic peat soil microbial communities from Barrow, Alaska - Barrow Graham LP Incubations 011-21A (SPAdes) (version 2) | ecosystem: Environmental > Terrestrial > Soil > Wetlands > Peat... | reverse complement strand
TGCTGCTTTGCCCGCCGAAGCGTGCGTCGAGCTCGAAGTGGGTAACCAGCTTCAGGTCGTCGTTTGCCTTGGCGATGTACATGATGCGGCCCCTCTGCTCGACGAAGAAGGAGCTCTTCGCATCCTTCTGCAGGTTGAAGGTGCCCCCGCCCGTCTCAGCGTTGGTCTCCCAGGCGAACAGTCTGTACAGGCCGTGAAACTCGTTCTCCATTGCCATTGCCGGTACTGCGGTTGCTGCGGTCAGAGCGCCTACTGCTGCGACTGCCATTATCGTCTTTTTAAAGCTCATGGTTAACCTCCTGGGTTTGATGTTCAGCTGCGATTAAATTGCATGATCGGACTGCTTCTCGTAAGGACTGTCTGGTTAAGCGATTCCCTTCGAAAAAAGGCCCTTACTCCCCACCATTGTGCTGCCATAGCATGGGGGAGTTAAGAGCCTTAAGTTTAGATATTTAAATAGTTGCTAATCATCAATTATCAACCCCTCGTTTGAAGAACGGCGCACGTTAGTCAGACAATTGAACCTCATCTCCCATTAACAAACCGGTGTTATATAAAACTGGGGTCACTATATAATTTTCCAAACAAAAGTCAATAAAAAAATCGATCTTGACCTAATCGTCAACTAATTTTCAACCAGTTGTAACCTTGCCCGTCGTCCTTCGGCAGGTACCAGCGTTACTGGCAGATTTCCGTGAGGACGCCGCCGCTGCTCTTGGGGTGGATAAAGGCGATCTTGGCGCCGTGGGCCCCCTCGCGCGGCACTGTGTCGATCATCCTGGTGCCGGAGGCTATGAGTTTAGCGATGGCCCCCTCGATGTCGGGAACGCTGTAGGCTACGTGGTGCACCCCCGGACCGCTCTTTTCCAGGAACTTGGCTACCGGGCTTTCCGGCGAGGTCGGTTCCAGGAGTTCTATCTTGGACTCTCCGATGACAAGAAAGGCGACCTTTACTTTCTGGCTGGCGACCTCCTCAGTACCGGTGAGAGTCATGCCAAGGGCATCACGGTAATAGGGTAGCGCCTCTTCGATTGAGTTGACTGCGATGCCAATGTGATTGATTTTTGTAAGCATGTGCGAATCCTTTTTGACTTGCCGGAAACGAGTCTGTGCGAAAGAATAGAACAAAAGTAGTTAAATGCAAGCTGGAATTAGAAATTTTTGTGATCCAGCTGCTTTTTATGAAAGCGGTGGTCACCTGTTAGATGGGGCAGGGGCAGCATAACTGTCTAAAAATAGGCTCAAATTAAACACAGAGCCACAGATGTTACAGAGAGAGTCTACGCAAACAACTAATGGTAATACAAAAAATACCGAGTTTTAGGATTGTTTGTTAAGGTTTTCTCTGTGTCCTCTGTGGCTCTGTGTTTCGACTCGCTTCTAGAGCACCACCGTCTCGCGATGGATGCCGAAGACTCCGCGCAGCACGTTGGAGATCTCTCCGAGAGTGGCGTAGCACTTCACCGCGTCGAGTATGAAGGGCATCAGGTTGTCCGTCCCCCTGGCCGCTCCCTCCAGCGCCTTGAGCGTCGCTGCCACCTGCTCGCCGTCCCGCTCCTGCTTGACCTTGGCCAGCGCCTTCTTCTGGTTCACCTCGACTTCTTCCTTGACCCGCAAAAGCCCCTGCGGTGACCCCTCCTCGACGGTGAACTTGTTCACCCCGACGATGACAATCTCGTTCTTCTCGATGGCGCGCTGGTAGGCATAGGCGGAATCCTGGATCTCCTTTTGCTGGAAACCCCGGGAGATCGCCTCGACCGCGCCGCCCAGCGCGTCGATCCGCTCGATGTAGGAAAGCGCCTGCTCCTCTATCTTGTCGGTGAGCGCCTCCACCAGGAAGCTTCCGGCCAGCGGGTCGACGGAATCGGCGACGCCGGACTCGTAGGCGATAACCTGCTGGGTGCGCAGCGCGATGCGCACCGACTCCTCGGTGGGGAGCGCCAGCGCTTCGTCGCGCGAGTTGGTGTGCAGCGACTGGGTGCCGCCCAGAACGGCGGCGAGCGCCTGCAGCGTCACGCGCATGATGTTGTTGTCGGGCTGCTGCGCCGTCAGGGTGCACCCGGCGGTCTGGGTGTGGAAGCGCATCATCAGCGAGCGCGGGTCCTTGGCGCCGAAGCGGTCGCGCATGATCCTCGCCCACATGCGGCGGGCGGCCCGGAACTTGGACACTTCCTCCAGGAGGTCGTTGTGCGCGTTGAAAAAGAAGGAGAGCCGTGCGGCGAACTGGTCCACGTCGAGGCCTGCCGTGATGGCGGCCTCCACGTAGGCGATGCCGTCGGCGAGCGTGAAGGCGACTTCCTGCACGGCGGAGGAGCCCGCCTCGCGGATGTGGTAGCCGGAGATGCTGATGGTGTTCCAGCGGGGGACGTAGTCCTTGCAGTAGGCGAAGATGTCGGTGATGATGCGCATCGACTCCTTGGGCGGGTAGATGTAGGTGCCGCGCGCCATGTACTCCTTCAGGATGTCGTTTTGGATGGTCCCGGAGATCTGTTCGGCGGACACCCCCTGCTTCTCGGCCACCGCGATGTACATGGCGAGCAGGATCGCCGCGGTCGAGTTGATGGTCATCGAGGTGGAGACCTTGTCGAGCGGGATGCCGTCAAAGAGGATCTCCATGTCGGCCAGCGAGTCGATGGCGACCCCGACCTTGCCGACTTCGCCGCGGCTCATCGAGGCGTCGGAGTCGTACCCCATCTGGGTCGGCAGGTCGAAGGCTATGGAGAGCCCGGTCTGCCCGGCCGAGAGCAGGTACTTGTAGCGCTCGTTCGACTCGGCCGCGTTGCCGAAGCCCGCGTACTGGCGCATGGTCCAGAACCGGCCCCGGTACATGGTGGGCTGCACGCCGCGTGTGTAGGGGAACTCCCCCGGAAAGCCGAGCTCCTCCTGGTACCCCGGGTACTCGAACTCTGGGCTGTAGCAGCGCTCGATCTCGATGTCCGAGCTGTTGCGAAACGAAGGTTTTCGCTCCGGCGACTTGGCGATGCTCTTCTCTGCGGATTTCTGCCATGCCTCTTTGTTTTCGGAAATGCTCATTATGCTCTCCTGGCCGTAGGTGTAATGGCGAAGCTGTCTGCTGACGATTGACAAGGTAATACTGCTAACGGGATATGCGTGGCAAGTAAATTTTTTTCCGCCCGGCGGCCTTTTCCGAAAATAGAACAGCAGGATTTCTTGTTCTATTTTTAGAATGACGGTCTAAATCTGGGAATGCTGCAAAGTCGGATACTTGCACCGTTGCGGGCGCCGGAAGGGCTGCCGGCGTGTTTTATTTTGGGACCTTAGCTAAAATGACGGTCTGATGGGCAAAACGGAAATGAGGCCTAACGTGCTGTTTTGTCAGCAGTTATCGGAATCTTTTAGCTTGTAATAAAATCCTGGTCACACTATATTTTATAAAATTAAGTATACATTCTGGCCCCAGAGGCTTGAAAGGAGAGTCCCATGCAATGCCCCGTTTGCAAGAATGACGAACATGTAGCTATCGATTTACGTTCAGGCGGCTTCACCGAAGACCTCGTTGAATGCCGGTCCTGCGGCACCATGTGGTCTGTCAATCACGGCGTCATGGCCATTGTCGAAGACCCCCACTCCGATTCCTTCCTGGAGGCGCTTTCCGGGGACAATTTCTGCTTCGCCGCAGCGTGACGCGCCTGTCAAACGACTGACCCCAGCTTTGCAGTGGGGTCAGTCGGTACGGCGAGGGCTCCAGACGGATATCTGGAGCCCTTTTTGCGTTTTGTGGTCAGGACCCTGGTCTTAGAGGACCGCCTTCAGGTAGTCGGAAGTGACGGAACGTTTTTCCTTCTCGACCGCGTTTATATCGACCTCGACGAAGATCTCGTCCGGGGTGACCTTGAAGAGCGGCTGACCCTTGGAGACGATGGTGCCGTCGGCGGAGGTCATCAGGATCTTGTCGATGGTCCCGGAGAAGGGGGCGTAGACTTTGTTGAACATCTTCATCACCTCGACGATGTAGAGCGGCTGCCCCTTCTCGAAGTGCATCCCTTCCGAAACGAAGGGTGGCATGCCCGGCGCTTCCTGGCCGTAGTACATGCCGCCGCAGACGGAGACGATCTCGTCGACCTTGCTTGCCGGCGGCGGAACCAGGAGCTTTTTCATGCGCGCCTGCAGCTCCGGGTCGGTCAGGTACTCGGGGATGGTGATTTCCAGGTCCTCCTCGACGCGCAGGTCCCAGAACTTGGTGTTCTCCCCGATCTGGAACAGTAAACCGAGCATTTCCAGCCCCGCCTCGTAACCGAAGTGCGAGGAGCGGATCTGCTGCCAGGTCTCGGCGTCGAATTCCCCCTGGGGCTCTTCGTGCTGCAGGATCTCGTGCAGGGTGAAGTACTCGTCCCGGGCCAGGCCGAACTTCTGGCGCAGGGTCCGGGAGAAGCGCAGCGCCTGCTGCAGCAGCTCGTTGTCGTGCCCCCAGATCATCTCCGCCGCGGGCTTGTGGGGGCGGTAGTTCATGTGCAGGTATTCGTAGGTCTCGTTCAGTACCCCGACCGGGTTCCTGAGCCAGACGACCTTGCCGTCATCGATCCGGAAGTTCTTGGTGTTCATGCTGAGCCAGCCGGACAACAGGTGCGGGTCGCCCAGGAGCCGCTCGATCGGGCGGATGATCAGGGTCCCCTTGCGGTCCAGGAGGGTGGACATGTTCTTCATCTCTTTGGCCTGGGTCTCGGGCTGGCCGGCGTACAGGTCGCTGATCTGCTTGGCGTAGTGCTTCTTCATCTGCAGGAAGGCGTAGACCGGGTCGATCTTGTTGGCGACCTCCTTCAGGGTTCCCACCAGGGTGAGGTAGGGGACCACGAAGCGGGTGGTCGGCTTGGCCATGACGTTTCTGCCCAGAAACCAGTTCACCAGGCCGTAGTGGAACTCCAGGTTGGTGGCGAGGTCGCTTCCCCTTAGCGTCGTGGAACAGATGACGTCGGACAGCTGCTCGTAGCTGTCCAGCCGGTCGTTCCCCTTGGTAAGGAGCAGCGCGATGTTGGAGTCGTAGGCGCCGGCCACCTTGTACTTGATGAAGATTCCGGTGTCCGGGTTCACCATGCTGATCCCCTGGTCGTCGCGGATCTCTCCGTCGATCGGCTTGGACCAGTAGCGGATCATCCCGCCCGCGTGCGGGGAGAGGGAGGCGTCGGTCGCATTCAGGCGCGCCTCTACGGCGGCGTTGAAGCGCACCACGCGCTCGGGCTTGGGAAGCCGCTTCTTGTGGCGGGCCAGCAGTGCCATCGCCTCGACCAGGCTCTCGACCATGAAGAAGTCGCTGGCGTCGTCGGGGTTCACGAACTTGAGCGCGTAGCAGAGCTCGGTCACCCGGTGCTCCACCTGGATCCGGGTGTTCACCTCCATGAAGTAGTGGCGGTCCCGGTCGACGATGCACTCGAAGGTGGAGGCGGAGTCGAGCCCCACCGCTTTCCCGAAGCGCTCGGACTGCTCCTCCATCCTCTTCAGCACCTCAAGGTCGCTCTGCAGTGCCTTCACCTCGGCGGGTTTTCCAGCCGCCTCGGCCCGAGCGATCGCCGCGGCGAGCCCTTCCTGGGTGACCGAGACTTCCAGAAGCTTCTGCTCGTGCATCTGCAGCGAGCAGTCGCGACCGCCCAGGGCCAGGCACCACTCGCCGTTTCCGATCAGCTGGATCTCGTTGTGGCGGGTCTGCTCGATGTTCAGCTCGACCAGGACGTTCTTGTTGTCCCCGACGCCGTTCGCCTTCACCTCGTTCAGGATCTCGCGCACCAGGGTGGGGGCCTCCGCGGCCTCCTTGGCGATCAGTGCGTCGTCGGCGTCCTTCACGTTCAGAAGCGAGGCGCCCAGGAGGCGCTGCCCCTTGCCGCCGCCGCCGCCGATCGCCTTCAGGCGGACCCGGCTCTGCGGGTACTTCTTCAGCATGGCTGCGACTTCGATCTGCACCTGGGCGCAGAGCTCCTCGATGGAAAAGAGGTCGATCCCCTTGTTGTAGGAGGCGTACAGGATGTGGTCGGCCAACTCCTCAAGGGTGAGCCCGGCGTTGGAGAGGACCTTCTCGTCGCACTGAAGGGCGTCGGAGGTGACCAGCGCCAGGAGCCGCTCGCGGGTCTGGTGCTTGCGCACCAGGGCGCGCGCCGTGACGTTGTCGATGCCGGGGGTGACGCTCACGTTCACCGAGAGTGCGGTCCGCTTGGCCTCGTCCTTCTTGCCGGCGCCCGCCTGGGTCGCCGAGCAGGGGCCGATGAACTTGAGCCCCGCCTTTTCGATGGCCGCCACGAACTCGTCGTCCTCGGCCATGAAGCCGTAGCCGGCGAAGATGGCGTCGTAGCCGTTATCGAGGGCGATCCGGATGATCTGGTGGATGCGCTCGACGCGCTCCTCCTTGCTGGCGCCGGTGTAGTCGGGCACGCGGTGCACCCGCTTGGAGTCGGTCAGCGTGCGCAGTTCCGGGGCGAGGGCGTTCGGGTAGATGATGGAGTCCTTCTCCGAGAGCAGTATCCCGAAGTGGCTGATCCCCATCTCCTTGTAGACGTCCATCGCCTCCTTGCGGATCGGTCCCCGGCAGACGATGAGCGGTTTGAGGTCCTGGCAGGCGAATGAGGCGACCCAGGCGGATGCGGACCTCCCCAGGCGGCGATCCCTGTGGACCAGCGGATTATTTGAGTAGTTGTCAGCAATCTGTGCCATCGGTTTCATCTCCAGTACATTAGATAATCCGTGCAGGGGACGCGCGCTTTGGTCGCGGTGCTGCTCCGCGCCGCTTGGCCGGTCCGATTTCCGAGCGCCTGTTGTTAAAGGCCGCTCGGAAGAGAGGCACTTGCCGTCCCCAGTCTCCAGTCCCAATTTCCCTGTTTTCATTAGTGGAACTCCCTTTGCACGGCCTGCATCGGGCCGGCTTTGTAATGCCGCAGGAAGAAGTTCAGGTTCTCGCCGAGCACCTTCCTGAGGTCGGTCGGCATGACCAGGGAGGAAATGGAACCGAGGCTCAGGGCCTCCTTCGGGTTCATCAGCTCTTTTTCGTAGCGCGTGTTGAGGATTGCCTCCTCGGTCTTCAACCAGTCGGCGGCCTCCTTCTCCGCATCGAGCTTGGCGAGATCCGGCTTCACGCCTGCCTCGACCCGCTCCTGGCTGCCGCGCTTCACCCTTTCGATGACGATGCTTCTGAGCTTCCTCAGCTCGTCCTTGTAGACGAATTCCTTGCCCGCTGGGCCCATGACCGCGAGGCGGGTGGTGGGGAGGGCGAGCACCAGGTCGGCGCCGGTCGGGTAGTTGTTGTAGGAGGCGTAGGCGCCGCCGTAGGCGTTTCTGAGGATCAGCAGGATGCGAGGCGTCCTGATGTCGACGATGGAGTCGAGCATGGCGCGGCCCGCCTGGACGATGCCGCGGGTCTCCTGCTCCCGCCCCGGGAGAAAGCCAGTGGTGTCTTCCATGAAGATCATCGGGATGTTGTAGATGTTGCAGAAGCGGTTGAAGCGGGCGATCTTGTAGGCCGCATCGCAGTCGATCTGGCCCGAGTCGACGGCGGAGTTGTTGGCGACGAAGCCGACCACGTTGCCGCCCAGGCGCCCGAAGGCGGTGACCACGTTCCTGGCCCGGTCCCGCTGCATCTCGAAGTAGTCCCCGTGGTCGCAGATCTGCTGGATGATGATGGAGACGTCGAACGGCGTGTTGAAGCCGGTCGGCGAGTTGAACGCCTTCTTAAGGAGCGTGTTGATCTCCCAGGTCTTGCGGTCCAGGGGGTCGGTGGTCTTCTGGTAGGGCGCCAGTACCGAGTTGTTGTCGGGGATGTAGTTCAGGAGCTGGATCGCTGTCCTGAGAGCCGACACCTCGTCGTCGACGGTCAGGTCGGCGACGCCGGACTGGCCGTGCACCTTCGGTCCGCCCAGGTCCTCGGGGGTGACGTCCTCGCCGAGCACGCTCTTCACTACGCCGGGTCCGGTGAGTCCGAAGAAGGTGTCCTTGGGCTGGATGACGAAGCTCCCCTGGCGCGGCAGGTAGCTGCCGCCGCCGGCGTTGAAGCCGAACATGCACATGATGCTCGGCACCACGCCGCTTATCTTTCTGAGGGCGGTGAAGGCCTCCGCGTAGCCGTCCAGCCCGCCGACCCCGGCCGGCACGAAGGCGCCGGCGCTGTCGTTCATCCCGATGACCGGGATCCCCTTCTCGCCGGCCATGTAGAAGAGGCGGGCCAGCTTGTTGCCGTTGGTGGCGTCCATGGAGCCGGCGCGCACCGTGAAGTCGTGCCCGTAGACGGCGACGTCGCGGCCGCGGATGTTCAGGATGCCGGTGACGAGCGAGGCGCCGTCCAGGTTCTTGCCCCAGTTCTGGAACAGGATGTTCGGCTCCTCCTCGGTGAGCACCCGGATCCTCTCCCAGACGGTCATCCGCTTCTTGAAGTGCTGCTTCTCGATCTGGTCGATGCTGACCGACTTGATGGGGCGCTGCATCAGGTCGTGGCCCGCCTGCATCGCCTCTTCATAGCCGCCCGTGGCGCGGGAGATCTCGCCGGGGATGTTGAATTCGACCTTCTCAGCCGCGTCAAAGGGGTTTTTCAGCGAGGGCTTGATAACTTTATTGGACATTTCGGGCATCCTTACGGTAGTTGGGATTTTTCAACTGAGACTGTTTTGCGGCGAAACTCATTGCAGTTCTCCCGTTTGTTATATTAAAAAGTTGCGTCACTCTGGATTTAATCATTTTCTGTCATCGGGACCGGAGGCAACTGGACCGCCCCCAGTGGTCGCCGGCAAAGCCAACCTCGATTGCTCACCCCGTGAGCCGCGCCATGCTGTCACTGGCGAAATTCACAGGAAGGCCGCCGAACTTGCTATCTCAGTATCTAGCGCCTGTCTGGCTGCTGTGACGGGGCCGAGACAGTCTACTATAGAATTGTTGCCACGGGAGCCTGCATGGCTGCCTATGTTAAAATCCTCAACAAGCAAGCTGTGCTGCAATAAAGATCTACGCGAAGCAGGAAGGGGCTTAGGTGGCGGAGAGAACGTTCTGCTGCAAAACCAGGAAAAGAGGCGAAACCTCGTGTTTTAATTACGCCGTTTCGAAAAGCAAAATTTCGCTGGACGCACAGATCGGCCGGCTCAACCGTGTCCGCGTCGTTGCGTGCCGGCTAATCATCAATCGAAACTGATGTTTTATTTGTAAGTTGCAGGTAATGTACATAAAGATTTGCTTGGCAAATGTCAATAAGAAAAAGAGCGTATACGGGGGAAGGTGCCGGAAAACCGCAGTTTATGAGGAAGGGAAAACTTTGCGGCCGATTGCAGCTGACAGGGCGGGCCCTGTCAGCGCTTGATTTTACGTGCCAGAAGTTCGACGGTATGCAATACCCTCGTTTTATGACCGGCCTGTTTCAACCCGTCGGAGAGTTGCATGATGCAGCCGGGGCACCCGGTGACGACGGCGTCCGCGCCAGTTGCCTGAATGGCCGCGCTTTTGCCGGCGTTGATCTTGAGAGAGCTCTCGTAATGGTAGACGTTGAAGGTGCCGCCCAGGCCGCAGCAGCGGTCGGCCCCTTCCATCTCGACCAGCTCGATTCCGGGGGTCCCGGTCAGCAGAGCGCGCGGCTCCTTGGTGATGCCCGCCGTTCTGTGGTGGCAGGGGTCGTGGTAGGTGACGCTGAGAGCCTCGCCAGCTCCGGTCTCTTCCGGGTGGAGTCCGAGTTTCTGCAACAGGACCGCGGCGTCCACCGTCTTGTCGGCTAGGGCCTGGAGCCTTGCCTTGAGCTCGGGGTTCCTCTTGCCGATGACCTGCGGGTAGAGCTTGTGCAGAGCGCCGCCGCAGGTGGCGCAGGCGGTCATGACGTAGTCGGCCTGGTGGCCCTCAAGGGCTTCCAGGTTCTGTTCGGCGAGCTGGCGCACCGTGTCGAGGTCGCCGCCGGACATGCCGGGGAGGCCGCAGCACTGCTGACCCTTCGGTATGATGACGGTGCACCCCAGATGCTTGAAGAGCGCCAGGGTGGCCTCGCCGATCTCCGTGTAGACGAAGTTCGTCATGCAGCCGACGAAGAAGACGATCCGGGGTTTCCCCGGCTCGCCGACGATCACCTCGGGGTGGCGCTTCATGAACGGCTTTTTGGCGATCTGCGGGATGTGGCGGCTGTTGCCCAGAAACGGCATCGGAAAGCGCAGGCGCAGCCCCGAGGTGGCCGGGACCTTCCGGAAGAAGAGCGGCCCCAGGATCGAGGCGGCCAGCGCGCCAAAATTCATGAGCTTGCGGTTCTTGATGACCAGGCCCACCGCCTGATGGAAAGTGGTGAGTCCGCGTCTTTGAGCCAGGGCTTCCCGCGCCGCGATGACGATCTCGTCGGTCGGGACCTGGTTCGGGCACTTGTCCACGCAGCTGCCGCACAGAAGGCACTTGGACATGGCGGCGTAGGTGCCGTCGTCCAGCGTGATGTCGCCCTTCATGATGTGCTGGGCCAGGGCGATCTTGCCGCGGGCGACCGCCGGTTCTCTCTGGAAGGCGGTGAAGGCGGGGCAGTTGGCGCGGCAGGCGCCGCACTTGACGCACTTCTTCATCTCGTTTTCTACGCGTTTGAGCGGGTCGATCTTCTGCTTGGTCATCTACGTCTCTCTTTGGAGCAATTGGCAATTGACAATGGACAATTGTTTGCTCTCTATCGATTACAGGTTACTGCTGCTAATGGTCAATCGTGCATTATACGCCAAGCGCCGCTGGGAGTCCATCGTGCGTTCATTGTCAACTGCTCATTGTCCATTGTTAATTGCCAATTGCCTCTAACGGCAGCATCTTCCCGGGGTTGAGGATGTTTTTCGGGTCAAGGGCCCGCTTGATGGCGCGCATGGCGGCTATCTGGTCGCTTGATAGCTCCATCGGGATGAACGGCTGCTTGGAGAGCCCGACGCCGTGCTCCCCGGACATGGTGCCACCCAGGTCGAGCGCCGCCTGGAACACCTCCTTGATCGCCTCGTGCGCCTTCTCGATCTGTCCGGGAACCGACTTGTCGATCATGATGTTGACGTGGATGTTGCCGTCCCCGGCGTGGCCGAAGTTGACGATCGGGATGTCGTAGCGGTTCTGGATCTGCTCTATGCGCCGGATCACGTCGGGAACCCGGCTTCTCGGCACCACGATGTCCTCGTTGAACTTGTCCGGGTTCACGTCGCGCAGCGACGGCGACACCAGGCGGCGCACCCGCCAGAGCTCCTCGCTCTCCGCCGCGTCCTTGGCGACCCTGAACTGCACCAGCCCCAGAGGTTTGATGAGCGCGTGGATCTGGCCGGCCTGCTTCTCGATCAGGTCCCGGTCGCCGTCCACCTCGATCAGGAGCACGGCCCTCCCCTCGGCCGGAATCCCGAGGTTGAAGCGGCGCTCGACGCAGGTAAGGGTGGCGTAATCCATGAACTCAAGGGTGGTCGGAATGATCTTTCCCTTGATGATGGTGGAGACGGCCCGAGCGGCGCCGTCGATGGAGTCGAACACGGTGAGCATGGTCTTCTTGGCGTCGGGGTAGGGGAGCAACCTGAAGATGATCTTGGTGATCACGCCGAGCGTCCCCTCCGAGCCGCAGATCAGCTTGGTCAGGTCGTAGCCGACCACACCCTTCACCGTTTCGCCGCCGGTCCGGATCACCTCGCCGGTGGGAAGCACCAGCTCGAGTCCCATGACGAAGTCCTTGGTAACCCCGTACTTGACGGCGCGCGGGCCGCCGGCGCATTCGGCGACGTTGCCGCCCAGGGTGGAGAACTTGAGGGAGGCGGGGTCGGGAGGGTAGAAAAGCCCGAGCTTCTCCACCGCGATCTGGAAGTTTTCCGTCACCACCCCGGGTTCCACCTCGGCCACCAGGTTGTCCGTGTCGATCCGCAGTATCCTGTTCATCCGGGTGGTGACCAGCACCACGCCGCCCCCCTTGGGGAGCGCGCCGCCGGTAAAGCCGCTTCCGGCTCCCCGGGGAAAGACCGGAAACCCCTCCCGGTTGGCGAGTGCGAGGATCTGGGACACCTCGGTGGCGCCGTCCGGGTGCACCACGCAATCGGGGAGGAATTCCATCTGCGTGGCGTCGTAGCCGTAGCAGATCATGTCCTGTACCTCGGTGGCGACGTTCTCCCGTCCGACGATCTCTCTCAATTTCTCCAGTACGCGTGCGTCAAGCATCAAGTTTCCCTTTTATAATCGCGGTAAGTTTCAGAATCTGTCAAAAAGCTGTCAGGCCAATGGTTTGATTTACGCCAGGACCGGCAGCACCGTCCCCCCCTCGGGGATGAGGTAAGCCGTGAACCCCCCGGGAAGCAGGGGGAGCGCCTGGTCGAGGGCGTGCTGCAGCGTCTGGGCCGGGATCATCCCCATGCTGGACACCTCTGCCGGCGCGAGCTGCGAAACCAGCACGATACGGAAGCGCTCCGCCTTCTCCTTCACGGACCAGGCGGTCTGCCCGTTGATCTCGTAGCGCTTTCTGAGGGCCGATTCCAGTTCGCCGCAGGAAGGGTACCGGAACCAGTCGAAGAAGGTGGCGTTGCCGAAGCCGTCGCGGCACTCGGCCAAAAGGAGCATCACGCCGCCGGGCTTGAGCGCGCGGCTGGCGTACTCCATCGACTTGTGGGCCTGGATCAGGTTGATGTCTTTGGGGAGCCCGCCGCAGGAGACCACGACGAGGTCGGCCTTTTCCTGAATCGGATAGGAAAAGGTGCGCGCGTAAAAACGGCACCCCTCCAGATGGGCCTCGCGCCAGTCGCCTGCGAACGCTGCCAGTATCCTTTTGTCCGGGGTGAGAACGGTGTTCAGGATGAAGTCGGGCGGGCGCATGGCGCAGGCCTCGAGCATCGCCTCGTGCACCGGGTTCCCCTCCAGGTTTCCGGTGACGGCTCTCGAGTTCTTGCCGCTTCCCTCGCCGATGTTAAGCAGGGCGAAATGGCTCGCCATGCAGCTTCTCCGGCTGGAGACGCCGGGGAGCAGGCTCTTTCTCCCGCCGCCGAAACCGGCGAAATAGTGGAAGGTGACGGCGCCGGTCAGGATCAGCCGGTCCGCCTCGGCCACGCTGCGGTTCACCTCGACCGGAATGCCGCTGGCCGTCTCCCCGAGGTAGACCAGGGCGCCCGGGGCGTCGCAGTCGTGGTCGGTAACCCGGATCCGCCCGTACAGCTCTCCGACGATCCTTCGGTGCTCCGTCTCGGTCTGCTTTCTGTGGATGCCGAGCGCTATGACGATCTCGATGTCGCGGTCCCTGATTCCGGCTGCGTTAAGCCGCGCCACGACGAGCGGCAGGTAGATCTCGCTGCCGGTCGGCCTGGTGACGTCCGAGGTGACGATCACCACGCGCTCGCCGAGGCGAAACTGCGACAGTGCCGCAGTGCAGCCGTCCAGGGCAGTTGTCACCAGTTCGGCCGGGGTGCCGGCAGGCTCGCCGGTCCTGGGACGGATAAGCGCCAGGACCCGCTCGGGTGCTAGTTCCAGGGGGTAGCTTGTCTCGCCGCACTTAAGATCGATCATGCGCGTAATGATACATTTTCGATCTTAGATGCGCAACTGTTAACGCCAAATAGGCGCGGGCGGCAAAATAGGTTGACAAAAAGGGGCGTTTCCGATAACAATCACCCGTTTCTGTGAACTCTATTCCTGTAGTCACGCCTTGTTAAGGCATATCTAAATAGGAGGATTTTTTAAATGGAACAGTATGCAGTAGTGTTCGCCCTGGCCTGCGCCGCGGCGGCAGTAGCCTACGGCCTTTTCTCGGCCCAGTGGATCCTGGGGCTTCCCCAGGGTAACGAGCGGATGCGGCAGATCGCCGCAGCCATCCAGGAAGGGGCAGGGGCCTACATGAAACGCCAGTACACGATCATCGCCGCAGTCGGCGTGGTCATGTTCGTGGCGCTCTTCGCGACCCTCGGCTGGAAGACCGCCGTTGGTTTCCTGGTCGGCGCGCTCTTCTCCGGCCTCACCGGCTTCATCGGGATGTTCGTCTCGGTCCGCGCCAACGTGAGGACGACCGAGGCTGCCAAGTCCGGCATCCACAAGGCCCTGAACGTCGCGTTCAAGGGTGGCGCCATCACCGGCATGCTGGTGGTCGGTCTCGGCCTCCTGGGCGTGGCAGGTTACTACATGGTGCTCCTTAAGCTCATGCCGGGCGCTCCCATCAAGGACGTGGTCAGTCAGCTGGTGGGCCTTGGCTTCGGCGGCTCGCTGATCTCCATCTTCGCCCGTCTGGGCGGCGGTATCTTCACCAAGGGCGCCGACGTCGGCGCTGACCTGGTCGGCAAGGTCGAAGCCGGCATCCCCGAGGACGACCCCAGGAACCCTGCGGTCATCGCGGACAACGTGGGCGACAACGTGGGCGACTGCGCAGGCATGGCAGCCGACCTCTTCGAGACCTATGCCGTCACCCTGATCGCCGCCATGCTCCTCGGCGCCATCACCTTCGTCAGCACCCCGGCCGCGGTCAGCTATCCGCTCATCCTGGGCGGCATCTCCATCGTCACCTCCATCATCGGCACCTACTTCGTGAAGCTCGGCAAAAGCGGGAACATCATGGGCGCCCTCTACAAGGGTCTCATCGTCTCCGGCGTCCTCGCCTGCATCGCGTTCTACTTCGTCACCGTGTCGATGTTCCCGCAGGGCCTCACCAACGCGGCCGGCGCGACCTTCAGCGCTGCCAACATCTTCATCTCCGCCATCGTCGGCCTGGTCGTTACCGGCGCCATCTTCGTGATCACCGAGTACTATACCTCCACCGAGTACGCTCCGGTCAAGCATATCGCCCAGGCCTCCACCACGGGCCATGGCACCAACGTCATCGCCGGTCTCGGCATCTCCATGAAGTCCACCGCACTCCCGGTTATCGTCATCGCAGCAGGGATCATGGTTTCCTTTCAGTGCGCGGGCGTGTACGGCATCGCCATCGCGGCAGTCTCCATGCTGTCGCTCACCGGCATCGTCGTCGCCATGGACGCCTACGGGCCGATCACCGACAACGCGGGCGGCATCGCGGAAATGGCTGAACTGGACGATTCGGTCCGCGCCGTCACCGACCCGCTCGACGCGGTCGGCAACACGACCAAGGCCGTCACCAAGGGTTACGCCATCGGTAGCGCAGGACTTGCCGCCATCATCCTGTTCACCTCCTACGTCCAGGAGCTGACCATCGCCGACAAGACCTTCTCGCTCTCCAATCCCTACGTCATCGTCGGCCTCTTCATCGGCGGGATGCTCCCCTACTACTTCGCTGCGCTCTGCATGGAGGCCGTAGGCAAGGCCGGCGGCGCCGTCGTCGACGAGGTCCGTCGCCAGTTCCGCACCATCAAGGGGATCATGGAAGGAACCGGCAAGCCCGACTACGCGGCATGCGTGGACATCGTCACCAAGACCGCCCTCAAGGAAATGATCATCCCGGGGCTCATCCCGATCCTGGTCCCGATCGTCGTCGGTTTCACCCTGGGCCCCGTGGCGCTCGGCGGCGTGATCGTCGGCTCCATCGTCACCGGCATCTTCGTCGCCATCTCCATGACGACCGGCGGCGGCGCCTGGGACAACGCCAAGAAGTACATCGAGGACGGCTTCCACGGCGGCAAGGGTAGCGATGCGCACAAGGCTGCGGTAACCGGCGACACCGTCGGCGACCCCTACAAGGACACCGCTGGTCCTGCCATCAACCCGATGATCAAGATCATCAACATCGTCTCCCTGCTCATCGTTCCGCTTCTGAACAAGATGGGGTAGCTTTTCGAGCTACGACAGCAACAACAAAAAAGGCGTCCCGATATCGGGGCGCCTTTTTTTCGTATGCATTAAGAAGTCAAGATCGGCACACTGATTAAACGGATGTTACGGATAAAGGCAGATTGAACGAGACTGCTTTGTTCAGTCAAAAAAAGGATTCTGTTTAAATCTGATTTTATCCGTTCAATCCGTCAAACCCGTCTGGGAGTTCTTGGTTTTCGTTTTTTATCAAGAATCTTAACCTATTCTTCCCGCCGCCAGCTCGCCGTACCTCTCGGCCCCAAGCCTCATCTGCACAGCCTCCCGGTAGAGCTCCTCGTACTTCGCTGCCGCCTCCTCCCAGGTGAACCTTTTTGCCATGACGTTTTGCCGTAAGGCCTGGATCGCTTCGGGGGCCCGGTACCAGGTATGGACGGCCCAGCCGACGGTGTCGAAGAGGGCTCCGGCGTTGAGGTCCCAGAATTTGAACCCGGTACCTGTGCCATTTTCGGGGTCGAAGTTCTGCACCGAGTCGTCCAGCCCGCCGGTGGCGCGCACGATCGGGATGGAACCGTAACGCATGCTGTACATCTGGTTCAGGCCGCACGGCTCGAAGGCCGACGGCATCAGGAAAAAGTCGCTTCCAGCCTCGATCTGGTGCGCCAGGCGGTTGTCGTACCCGATCCGGCAGGCGAAGCGCTCCGGGTGGCGCGCCGCCATGCCTCCGAAATAGAAGTGGGCCCAGGGCTCGCCGGCGCCCAGCAGCACGATCTGGATGTCCAGTTCCAGCAGGCGGGAGAGTGCCTCGGCCAGTGTGTCGATCCCCTTTTGCTTCACCAGGCGCGATACCAGGCCGATCAGCGGTACCTCGTCCCTTTCGGGAAGGCCGCAGGCGCGCTGCAGCTCCCGCTTGCAGATCGCCTTGCCGCTCAGGTCGCGGGCCGAGTAGGGCGCGGCCAGGTACGGGTCGCTCTCCGGGTTCCACTCGTCGTAGTCGACGCCGTTCAGGATGCCGGAAAGCGCGCCGGAGCGCTCGCGGACCACTCCCTCCAGGCCCCAGCCGTACTCCGGCGTCTGCATCTCTCTGGCGTCTGCATCTCTCTGGCGTACCCCTCGCTCACCGTGTTCAGCAGCGTCGCGTGATAGATCCCCCCCTTCAGGAGGTTGACCTGGTCCTCCATTTCGAGCCCCAGGAAGTTGAAATGCTCCCAGCCGATCCCGAGCACCTCCATGGCACCCTCGTAGAAGCTCCCCTGGTGCTGCATGTTGTGAATGGTGAGGACGCTTGCCGCCTCTGCGAGATGCGGGTCGTGACGGTAGACGGTGTTCAAAAGGACCGGGACGGCGGCGGTATGCCAGTCGTGGGCATGAACCACGTCCGGGGTGAAGTCGATCATCTTGCAGAGCTCGAGGCTTCCCCGCGACAGGAAGATGAAGCGGTTGTCGTTATCCAGATAGCCCCTGTTGTCCTTCTCGTAGAGGGTGTCACGGCCGTAGAAATCGTGGTGCTCCAGGAAGTATACCGGAACCTCGGTGCCGGGGAGCCGTCCTTCCAGCACCCCGCAGTACATCTCGCCGATCACCCCCATCGGCACGACCAGGGCTCCGGGAAGCTCGCGCAGCTGGAATCTTTCCCGGTCCACTTTGTAGTAGCGGGGCATGACGACCCGCACGTCGTGCCCCTGGGCCTTCAGGAACTTGGGAAGGGCTCCGACCACGTCGGCGAGCCCGCCTTCCTTGGCGAAGGGGACCGCTTCGGAGGCGGTAATGAGTATGTTCAGGCGCATGAATCGGCTCTCCTGTCTGGTTCTGGTGGAAAAATCGTTTTTCAAAAGTACCATGCAACGCTCTCCCGGGCAACGCCCCATTATGAATGAGAGGTAAGATTATTAAATTATAATAAAAGCATTGCAACGCGAACGGATCTGTCGTACCTTGGGCTAATGTCGGTACACGGTTCGTGGTTGCAGGAGGAAATGCTCATGAGAAGCCCGCGGCAGCAGGGGATCACTGAAACCTTAGCCAAGAAGCCTTGCGATGCGTGCAACCACCGGAGGGTGGCTGTAATAGAACGTGGCATAGACGGGATGGGGATGGAGATTGGCGAGGTTCTCGCGGGAGAGCTTTACCAGCGCGGACGCGAGGGCCTCCGGCATGCCGCAAAGCTCGGTTGCAAATCGGTCGGCTTCCCACTCGTGCCGGCGGGATAGCCAGGAACCAAGCGGTGTCAGGGGAAACGAGGCGATGGACGCCAGGAAGCTGACCATGACGACCTGAGCCGCGAATGATCCCTCGGTAAGGCCGAAGAGCCCCGGCAATCCGCCCCACCGGGTCAGCAGATACACGGCGTAGAAAATTACCAGCGCAGACACCTCAGTCATGACCAGACGCTTCCAGATATGCCCCTTTTTCCAGTGGCCCGCCTCATGTGCGAGAATCGCCAGCAACTCCCGGCGCTCCATCTGTTTGATCAGGGTGTCGTACAAGACGATGCGCTTTACCCGGCCGATCCCCGTGAAGTAGGCGTTCGAGTGCAGGCTGCGGCGCGAGGCATCCATCTGCATCACATCCTTCACCTTGAGGCCGGCCTTGGCCAGGAGGCTGCGGATCTCGTCTTCCAGTTCGGGATCACCCAACGGCTCGAATTTAGAGAAAAGCGGCTCGATGAGGTAGGGAGAGAGGTAGATCATGGTGATCGAGAAGAGGGCGAAAAAGCTCCAGACCCAAAGCCACCAGAAATCCGGAGAGCTTTTGACCAGCAACAGGGCGGCTGCGGAGAGGATCACCAGCAGCAGCGAGGAGATGAGCGCCGACTTGAAAAGATCGGCCAACCAGAGCCTCGGCGTGGTCGTGTTGAAGCCGTAGCGCTTCTCGATCCGGAAGGTGGCGTAGAGCGAGAAGGGGATTTCCAGGATGCTCTGGGCCAAGGTGAGGACCAGCAAGAACAGAACGCCCTGAACCACGAAGGATCCGGAGAGGGAACTGACCCAGCCGTCGTAGCGCGGCAGTAGCGGCGTGAACAGGAAGGCGAGGAGAAGCGCGCTGTCGTAGACCGATTGGATCAGCGCGAGCCGGCTCTGCTCCACGGTGTAGCGCGCCGTTTTTGCCAGGGCCTCGGCGTCGATCGCGCCGGCGAACACTTCCGGGACCGAGGTGCCGTGGCGTTTCAAGTGGCGCAGGTTGAGGTAGCGCAGCAGATAGGCTGCGGCAAAGCGTGCCAGATAGGCGGCAATCAGGACGGTTTTCATGGCTGGACCCCCATGCCCCGGGAAAAAGGACGGCAGCGGAGAGAGAAGACCGCTCCGCAAGGATTATGATCAGAACCGCATTTTGCCAGAAGAGGCATGATGCGCCAGACAGGGACGCATGCAATGCGTCTCTACCAAAAAACGTAAAATACGGGCACCCAGCGCTGGCAACGGCGCGCCCCGATTAAAAAAAGGCCCCCCGTCGTGTGCGGAGGGCCTTTGCTGTGCCGTGTCGGGAACTGCCTATTTCTTCACGCTCGCCTTCTCGATGATGACCTCGTACTTGTAGTTGCTGCCGAAGTCCTTGTCCTTGGTGAGCGTTCCTGAGACGGTCACTATATCTCCCATAGCCGGAAGGCTGCTGGAGGTGACCACAAGGTCGTGGTTCTTTTTCTTCTCGCTGCCGCTGCCATCTTGCAAGTGGATCCAGTTGGTATTCATGATACCGGAGGCGACCTTTACCACCTGGCCCTTCACCACGACCTGCTTGCCGTTCAACGTGCCGCGCTTGGCAAAGAGCTCTGCGACGGTGTAGGCATTGGCTCCGCTCGCCTTTTCCACCTTTATCTTTCCCGTGCCTGCGGCCGCGGCGCCTCCGCTTCCGGGCGACTTCTTCGCCGCAGCTTTAGCATTGGCCTGGACTTCCGGTTGGCCGCAGAACATGATGGCGTCAAATTTGCGGTTCAGCGCCTTGCTCTGGAAGTTGGGCATCTCCATGCAGCCGCGGAAGGAGAGGGTGTCTCCCACGCGCGTCTCCAGGGTGGAAAAGGCGACCCAGGTTTTCTTGCCGTCCTTTTCCAGGTTCACATAGGTGTAGCCGCCGCCGTCCATGGTCTCGACCACTTTCCCGGAGGGGTTTAGTTCTGCGCTGCCGGCAGCCGGGGCGGTGCCGCCCATCATGGCGTGCCCTTTCGGCATGCTGTCTTTTATAGCCTCGATCGCGGCGTCGGATTTTTCAGGCGCTTTCGGCGCGTCCGCGCAATTCCCGGCCACGGGTAGCGCAAGGGTGAGGAGAACGGACATGATGGTGGAATAACGCTTCATTTGAAAGGCTCCTCGCTGATCGATACCGTTTGATGCCGCCGTGGGCGGCGCATAACCCATAGGAATGCGTCGCGAAGAATAGCATGATTCAATAGGGGAAACAATGCCGTTAATGTACGTTATCACTTCTTTTTTATCACCAGCGAGTCGCCTGACATGGAGAGGTCGACCTGGACGGTGTCTCCCGGGGCGAATTTACCCTCCAGGAGCATGAGCGCCAGCGGGTCCTGGATCTTTCTCTGCAGCGCGCGCTTGAGCGGCCTGGCGCCGTAGGCCGGGTCATAACCCTCGTGCGCAATGTATTCGCGCGCCTTGTCCGTGACCTCCAGGCCCATCCCCTTGTCACCCAGCCGCTCCAGCAGGGACTTGAGCTGGATCACCACGATCTCCTTGATCCTGTCGAGCGGCAGGGCCCGATAGATGACGATCTCATCCACCCGGTTCAGGAATTCCGGCTTGAAGGACTCCTTCAGCGTCTCCATCACACTGGCCTGCATGCGCTGGTAGTCGCTGGCGCCGTACTGCTGGATCCCTTGGGAACCGAGGTTGCTGGTCATGATGATGACGGAATTTTTGAAGTCCACCGTCCTGCCCTGCCCGTCGGTGAGCCTGCCGTCGTCCAGGATCTGCAACAGGACGTTGAAAACCTCGGGATGCGCCTTCTCTATCTCGTCGAACAGCACGATGCAGTACGGCCTTCTGCGCACCGCCTCGGTCAGTTGGCCACCCTCCTCGTAGCCGACGTAGCCGGGGGGGGCGCCGATCAGGCGGGCGACCGTGTGCTTCTCCTGGTATTCGCTCATGTCGATCCGGACGATCGCCTGGTCGTCGTCGAAGAGAAAGGCGGCCAAGGCGCGCGCGGTCTCGGTCTTGCCGACCCCGGTAGGCCCCAGGAAGATGAAGGAGCCGATCGGGCGGTTCGGGTCGGAGAGCCCGCTCCTCGCGCGGCGGACCGCGTTCGCCACCAGGGTGAGCGCGTCATCCTGGCCCACCACGCGGCTTCGCAGGCGCTCCTCCATCCGGACCAGCTTCTCCGATTCGGTCTCCAGCATCCGGTTCACCGGGACGCCGGTCCATTTGGCGACGATCTCGGCCACCATCTCGCCGTCGACCTCCTCGGGAAGCATCTTCCCCTCTTTCTGGATTTCCTCCAGCAACAGTTTCTTCGCCGCCATCTCTTTCTCTATGGCCGGTATCTCGCCGTAACGGATCTCGGCGGTGCGGGCCAGTCTTCCCTCCCGCTCGGCTCTCTTCGCATCTTCCTTCTTCTCCTCCAGGCGCTGCTTCAACTCGCTGAGACCTTTGAGAGCGTCCTTCTCTTTCTGCCAATGGATCTTGAGGACGGCAGATTCGGCTTGCAGGTTCTCCAGATCGTCGGTGAGTTTTTTCAAGCGCTCCAGCGCATGGGGGTCCTGTTCGCGGAGCAGGGCCTGCTTCTCGATCTCCAGTTGGGTGATGCGCCGGTCCACCTCGTCGATCTCGGTCGGTTTCGAGTCGATCTCGATCCGAAGCCGGGAGGCGGCCTCGTCGATCAGGTCGATAGCCTTGTCCGGCAGGAAACGGTCCGTAATGTAGCGGTCCGACAGGGTCGCGGCGGCAATGATGGCGCTGTCCGTGATGCGGATTTTATGGAAGGTCTCGTATCTCTCCTTGAGGCCGCGGAGGATGGCGATGGTGTCCTCGACGCTCGGCTCGCCGGTGTAGACCTGCTGGAAACGGCGCTCCAGTGCGGCGTCCTTTTCGATGTGCTTGCGGTACTCGTTGAGGGTAGTGGCGCCGATGCAGTGCAGGCCTCCTCTCGCCAGGGCAGGCTTCAGCATGTTGGAGGCATCCATTGCCCCTTCCGCCGCTCCCGCGCCGACCAGGGTGTGGAGCTCGTCAATGAAGAGGACGATCTTCCCCTCGGATTTTTCAACTTCCTTGATCACCGCCTTGAGCCGGTCTTCGAACTCCCCCCGGTACTTGGCGCCGGCGATGAGGGCGCCCATGTCGAGGGCCACCAGCTGCTTGTCCTTGAGGGTCTCGGGAACGTCGCCGGAGATGATCCGCTGGGCGAGCCCCTCGACGATGGCGGTTTTTCCCACCCCCGGCTCGCCGATCAGCACCGGATTGTTCTTGGTGCGCCGGGAAAGGACCTGGATCACCCGGCGCACCTCGTCGTCCCGGCCGATCACGGGGTCGAGCTTTCCCTGACGGGCGAGCTCGGTGAGGTCCCGTCCGTACTTGGCGAGCGCCTGGTACTTCTGCTCCGGTTCCTGGTCGGTGACCGCCGCATCGCCGCGCAACGCCTTCAGGGCTGACAGTATCCCATCGCGCGTCACCCCGGATTGGGACAGGAGCTTGGCGCAGGCCGCCTCCTTCTCTCCGGCCAGAGCAAGCAGCAGGTGCTCCGTAGAGACGAAGGCGTCGCGCATGGCGTCCGCTTCTTTTAGCGCCCGATCGAGGATGCGGTTCAGGGCGGGGGAGGGCGAGATCTGCACGTTTCCGGTGACCTTGGGAAGCCTCTTGAGGCTCGCGTCCAGGTTCTCGCGCAGCTGGGCCAGCGGCGCCCCGATCTTCTTCAGGAGGTCCGGGACGAAGCCCCCCTCCTGTTCCAGCAGGGCAAGCAGCAGGTGCTCCGGTTCCAGGGTCCCGGCCGACATGGCGAGCGCCTTCTCCTGGGCAGTAGCCAAGGCCTCCTGCGTCTTCACGGTCATCTTTTCGGGTCGTATCATGTCGAGCCCTCCTTCCGGAATAATAGGTAGCGCTCCAGGCTCTGTCAAGGGAAGGGGACCGAAAGGCGGGAAACGGTGCCGATTAGTGTTGTCTTAGGATTTGTGCCTTTTTCTGAGACGGCTTTACCTGCAGTCCGCTGAGCGTTCCGGAGTGCCTTACTTCGGCCTTGCGACCAGCATCGGCAATTGCTACGGCTATGGATTATTTCTTATCGTCCTGCCCGGAAATGTGATAGATTTTTCCCTTGCAGATCTGCTTGATAGCACCAGTGAGAACATTTGAAAGAGATAGGAGCAAAATTGGCAGAGTTCGTGTTGGAAGATCAGGAACAAGCTACCGGGGACGCTACCGAGGAAGATCTCGAGGAAGATATCGAGGAAGATCTCGAGGAAGATGCCGAGGAAGATGCCGAGGAAGATGCCGACGGCATATTAACCGGGGGAGACCGGCTGACGCCTCTTGTGCCTACGCCGGGGTGCGCCGTCAGCTTCTACGCGGATAACAAGCGGCATCATGCCGTCTGTCTTGCCGTAATCGGTGATGAATTGCTCCTGGAGCATAAAGGGGCGAGCCGATGTTTTCTGTTCACCGGGAAAGTCTTAGAGATAGTTCCACGCCTGCGGTTTGGGGTTGCCTCGGCTACCATCATGGTTGGTATGCTCAAGACCTGCCGATACCGGTCACTTCCCAAAAAATGGCTCCGGGAGTTGGTACGGACCGGTCAAGCATGGAAGGGAATTGAGCGTGGAGGAGGGTTAGTGCCGCCTCCTGCTGATCTGCTGAAAGACGATGGTCAGATGGAGTTGTTTTGAAACTGAGATAGATGCCGGTTCTGAATACATTCGGCTGGGGGAGTGCCGACGATTATTGGGAAAATGGTTGTCCATCTTTGGGGGGAATTACCTGCCGGCCGGAGAGACAGAGCCGATTTGTGCCGGAGGGGGCTTCATGCTGGTTACCCTGCATCGCCACGCGGAGGTCTCGCACCCCCGCGTGGCTGACGCTCCTACTGTATCTTCCTGATCCAGCCGAAGGTGTCGGGTATCTTGCCGGTCTGGATTCCTGTCAGCGTGTCGTAGAGTTTCCTGGTGTGTTTACCGACGCCGCCGCCGTTTACCTCCAGGCACTCCTCGGCGTAGCACAGGGCGCCTACCGGCGTCACCACCGCGGCCGTGCCGCTGCCGAACGCCTCGGTGATCGCTCCGGAGCGAATATCGTTCATCAGGTCCTTCACGTCGATGCGACGCTCCTCGACCTTCAGGTTCAGTGAACGGGCCAGCGTTAGCACGGAATCACGCGTCACCCCGTGCAGGATGGTCCCCTCCAGCGGGGCCGTGACGATCAGGTCGCCGTAGGCGAAGAACATGTTCATGGCGCCCACTTCCTCGATGTAGCGCCTCTCGACGCCGTCCAGCCAGAGCACCTGGTCGAATCCCTTCTCCTTCGCCTCGAGCCCCGCCTTGAGGGAGCTCGCGTAGTTGCCGCCGGTCTTCGCCTCGCCGGTCCCGCCGGGGGTCGCCCTGACGTACTTGTCTTCCACCATGATCCGTATCGGCTTGAACCCCTGCGGGTAGTAGGCGCCCACCGGGGAGAGTATCACATAGAAGTAGTAGTGGTCCGAAGGCTTGATGCCGACCACCGGCTCGACCGCGATCATGGTGGGCCGGATGTAGAGGGAGGTTCCCTCCGCGCTCGGAATCCAGTCGCGCTCCAGGCTGACCAGCTGCTCGATCCCCTCAAGGAAGAGCTCCTCCGGGACCTGGGCCATGCAGAGCCTTTCGGCTGAGTGGTTGAAGCGCCGGGCGTTCATCTCGGGGCGGAACAGGGCGATGCTGCCGTCCTGCCACTTGTAGGCCTTGAGCCCCTCGAATATTTCCTGGGCGTAATGGAACACGAGCGCCGCGGGGTCGAGCACGAACGGCTCGTTCTTCTTGATCCGGGCATCCACCCATCCCTGCCCCAGCTTCCACTCGACCAGCAGCATCCGGTCGGTGAAGATCCTGCCGAAACCAAGCTTTGACTCGTCATCAAACTTGGCCTTCTTCTCCCCTTCGCTTAAGGGTAGTATCCGTATTTCCATGTGGCTGAACCTCCGGTTTTTTGGCGCCAGGCGGCGTATTTGTTCGGTCTTTTCGTTTACCACATTCACCCACCACCGGCAAGGAATTTAACCTGGCGCGGGGCGCAAGATCGATGTACACCCTATTTTATACACGCTATTGATTTTTCGCAGGGCAGTTGTTATAGTGTTAGCACTCAGAGCCCCCGAGTGCCAGGGGGGCATGAAGCTGAAAGTAACACGTACAGGGAGAAGCTAACGTGAACTATACGATGCCGGCACCCGTAGATAGCCTGACCCTCTACCTTACCGAAATCAACCGTTTCCCGCTCCTCTCCGCGGACGAGGAACGGCACCTGGCGCTTCGTTTCCGCGATGAGGGTGATCTCGAGGCGGCCCACAGGCTGATCACCGCGAATCTCCGTTTCGTGGTGAAGGTCGCCGGGGAGTACCGCTCCTACGGCATGAAGATGCTCGACCTGATCCAGGAGGGGAACATCGGCCTCATGATGGCGGTGCGCAAATTCGATCCCTCCAAGGGGGTGCGCCTGATCTCCTACGCGGTCTGGTGGATCAGGGCCTACATCCAGAACCACATCATTTCCGCCTGGAGCCTGCTGAAGATCGGCACCACCCAGGCGCAGAGAAAGCTTTTCTTCAAGCTGAACCAGGCAAAGCAGGCGATCATCAGCATGACCGGCGAGGACGACCTCCATTCGGCAGCCCTCAAGCTGGACGTGAAGGACGTCGAGGCCCAGGAGATGGAGCAGCGCCTGAGGGGCGAACTCTCCCTAGACGTCGAGATGTTCGAAGGGGAGGGGGGAACCTTTCTGGAGAGCCTGCCTGACCTGCGGCAGAATCAGGAAGAACTCCTGGCCGACCGGCAGGAGAGCGCCATCCTGGAGCGCGGTGTAGCCGTAGCGCTCGAGAACCTGAACGAGAAGGAGCGCTACGTGATAGAGCGCAGGGTCGCCTCGGAGAGCCCCTTGACGCTGCAGGAGATCGCCGACCACTTCTCCCTGTCTCGGGAGAGGGTGCGCCAGATCGAGGACGGGGCGCTGAAGAAGATGAAGCGCCTGCTCACCCCGCTCGTCGTGTCCCGGGAAGCTGCCTGAGGAGGCCGCTGCCGGCCCGATCACCGTGAATATTCGTTAGCTACCAGGGTGCCTCCCGCAAGGCACCCTTTTTTTGGTTTGCAGCGGCGCTGCGCTTTCGCTATGCTTGGCGGCGGTCCGGTGCAGGGCCCAGGAGGAGAAAGAACATGCTTACGGATGACGAGAGGCAGCGTTATGCGCGCCACCTGGCGCTGGACGAGGTCGGGGAACAGGGGCAGGAGCGGCTTCGGGCCGGGCGGGTGCTGGTGATTGGCGCCGGTGGGCTCGGCTCGCCCGCGGCGCTGTACCTCGCTGCCGCGGGAGTCGGCTGTGTCGGGGTGGCCGACGGCGATCTGGTGGAGCTTTCCAACCTGCAGCGCCAGGTGATCCACGGCAGTTCCGATCTGGGCCGCGCCAAGGTCCTTTCCGCGCGGGACCGGATGCTGGAGATAAATCCGGGGATACAGGTGGAGTGCATCGGGGAGTGGCTCACCGCGGAGAACATCGGGGGGATCGTGGCGCGCTACGACTTCGTGCTGGATGCGACGGACAACTTCGAGGCGAAATTCCTGATCAACGACGCCTGCCTTAGCGCCGGCATTACCTACTCGCACGGAGGTATTCTGAGGTTCAAGGGACAGACCATGACCGTCAGGCCCCGCCAGTCCACCTGCTACCGCTGTATCTTTCCCGAGCCCCCCGAGGCGGAGGTGGCGCTATCCTGCTCGAAGGCGGGGGTGCTCGGCGTGCTCCCCGGTGTCATCGGCGTGATCCAGGCGACCGAGGCGATCAAGTTCCTGCTCGGCATCGGGGAGCTTTTGACCTCGCGTCTGCTCACCTACGACGCGCTCACCCTGCGTTTCAGGGAGGTGGCTCTCAGGAGGAATCCGGCCTGCCCGGCCTGCGGGGAGCACGGGACCGCGGCGCCTTAGGCCTTGAACCTGCTTTCCGTCCCGGCCTTGAGCCTGGCGATATTCTCACGGTGCCTGAAAATGACTAGGGCGGAGATCGCCAGCGACATGACGATCAGCTCCGGTTTGCCGTCGGCGAGCGTCACGAAGACCGGGATCAGTGCCGCCGCGGCTATGGACGCGGCCGAGACGTAGCGCCACTTGTAGAGCACCAGTGCGAAGACTGCCAGGCCGCACAGGACGGAGAGCGGCGAGGTGGCGAGGAAGACGCCGAGCGCCGTGGCGACCCCCTTTCCCCCCTTGAAGCCGAGGAAGATGGTGTAGACGTGTCCGAGGAAGGCGGCCAGTCCGATGGCCGCGACCCAGGCGTCCGGAAGTCCGAGCCAAATTGCTACCAGGACCGGGACGAGACCCTTCAGGCAGTCGCCGACCAGGGTGAGGATGCCGACCTTCCTTCCCATGGTCCGGTATACGTTGGTGGCGCCGATGTTGCCGCTGCCGGCCTCCCGGATGTTGACTCCGAAGGCCCGGGCGAGCAGCAGGCCGGTCGGCACGGAACCAAGCAGGTAGGCGCAGATGAGGAGCAATGTCTCTTTCAAAAAGGGGTTCTCCCGTATGAATAGTTTGATAAAAGCAGGGCGCATACTACAGCATTTCTGGCAAAACTGCAAGGTGCCGGGCGCCTTACTGGAAGGCGCCAGAGTTACCTTTCCCCTTGCCACCCGTGTCTCCATGGGGTAACTTGCGGAAATCATGAAGGGTGGACATCTTTGAAACCGATCAGCGTCAATCTTCAGTGAGTGCTCGACCACTATCTCCCCCTTTGCAGGGAGGGAGGTTTGGTCGCCTCGACCGCGGAGGTACGTTTTGGAACCGAACGTGAATAGACCGAAAACCTTGTCCATGACCTGCAGGCAGAGCACAGCCGTCCTGGTCGGGGTGGGACTCATGCTGGCGTCGTGGGTGATTGACGCCGCGCTTGACGCCGTCTACCAAAATGACCAGACGTTTTTCGACGAGGTGCTCCGCCCGGATCTCCACGACATAGCCACGCGTCTGTTTTTCATGGTGACGCAGCTCGTTTTTATCCTGTATATCGCCCGCACCATGAAAGAGTACCGGCGGCAGGGTGCGCGCCTGGAGGACGCGCTGCGAAGCGCCGAGACGGAGAGATCTCGATCTCTGGCGGTCCTGGAATGTGTGGGAGACGCCATCAGCATGCAGGACCTAGATCTGAGAGTCCTTTACCAGAATCAGGCGCACCTGGACCTCATGGGAGCGCACCTCGGCGAATACTGCTACCAAGCCTACCAGCAGAAGGATGCGGTCTGCCCCGGATGCCACCTGGCCCAGTCCTATCTGGACGGCTTGACCCACAAGTGCGAGAGGAGTGCCCAGACCCGGCGCGGCTTGAGGTTCTCCGAGATCATCTCCACCCCGTTACGCGACGCGTCGGGAAGGATCGTTGCCGGCATCGAGGCCGTTCGGGACATCACCGAGCGCAAGCGCGCCGAACTTGAGATCCAGAGGATGAACCGCGAACTCGAACTGCGAGCCCTGGAGCTTTCCGAGGCGAACCGGGAACTCGAGTCCTTCGGCTATTCGCTGTCCCACGATCTGCGTTCCTACATCACCCGCATCAGCACATCCCAGCAGATCATCGCCCAGTCACCTCAGGGAAAAGACCGCGACCTGGCGTATCCGGTGCAGGCCATCGAGGATTCATGCCGGGGAATGGAGGAACTGGTGGTTGCGATGCTCACCCTATCCCAGCTCTCCCGCAAGGAGATGCAGTGGGAAGAAGTCGCCCTGAGTGAGCTGGCGCAGGAACTCGCCTTGGGACTGCGGCAGCAGGAGCTGGATCGGTCCGTCGAGTTCACCATCCCTGCCGGATTGCTGGTGCGGGGCGACCGTCACCTTTTGAAGGTAGCGCTGGAAAACCTGCTGGAAAACGCCTGGAAGTACACCCGCGGTGTGCCGGTGGCCCGGATCGAGCTCGGGACGGGCCTGCGCGGAGCTAAGCGGTTCTTTTACCTGCGCGACAACGGGGTGGGGTTTGACATGGCGGAGCGGGACAAGCTGTTCAGGCCCTTCCAGCGCCTGCAGAGCGCACAAGGTTTTCCCGGCACCGGCGTGGGGCTTGCCACCGTTGAGCGCGCCATCCAGCGTCACGGCGGAGAGGTGTGGGGGGAAGGGGAGCCGGGGAAAGGTGCGACCATCTATTTTCTGCTTCCGGAGCACGACGGGCGGTAAGGGGGGATGCAGGTCTCGGTTACGCTGCTACTGGTAGAGCTTCTTGCTCCTCCTGCCGTCGACCTTCAGCACGAATACGGTCATGGCAAGAAAAACGGCGTCCCGCACCAGTGCGGTCCAGGGAGTGGTCTTGGCCCCTCCCTGCTTGAAGCAGCCGCAGTCTATGTCCAGCCCGCGCACGATGGCCGCGCCGAGTGCCATCATGAAGACCAGGTTCATGATCCCGATGATGAGCGCTCCCCCTTTCACACGGTAGCCGCAGACCAGAAGCAGCCCGCAGCTGAGCTCCAGAAACGGCAGCACGGCGGCCGTGAGGTAGCTTGCGAAGTAGGGGAGTATCCGGTAGGCCGCCACACTCCCGGCGAAGGCGACCGGATCGGCGATCTTCAGCAGCGCCGCGTAGATGAAGATGGCTCCGAGGAATATCCTGACGGCCGCCGGCAGGTGTCGACTCAGTCCGTTCATACCCCCCCCCTCGCTACCGGGTAGCCGGCATCCCGCCATTCGGGGAAGCCACCTTCGAAGATGTAGACCGTAGTGTAGCCGGCCTGCATCAGGACCTTTCCGAGGTCCATGCTGTCCTGGCAGGAAAACCCGTTGCAGTAGGCGATGATGGTGGCATCGGCCGGGACCTTCACCTTGAATGGCCGAGCCGGGTTCTTGCGGGCCTCTGCGAGCGGCAGGGTGATTGCCCCCGCGATGTGCCCGTCGGCGAAGCTGGCGGCGCTTCTGGCGTCGACGATCACCGCCTGTTTGGCGTCGAACATCTCCTTGATCTGCATGAGTCCGAGCGGCATCGGGAGCTCTTCTCCCTTGGGCGCCGCCTGGACTTGGGCCGTCAACTCGCCGCGCCAGGCGCTGGCGAGCAGGGTATGGTTCCAGACGATCCCGATGGTTGACGAGATTACGACGATGAGGCAGATTTCTACCGCTGTATTAAGCCAGTTTTTTTTCACCATGCATTCCGACGGTTCAAACCGCCCTCCCGCGCTGCTTCCTGATCTCCGTGCCGATCCAATGAACCATTTTACCCCAAACTCCCGCGCCGGGTCAACCCCAGTGGCCTCACCTGGATTTCGCCTGGATTCCCTTGAGCGTCACAGCCTCAGCGCCACCCACAACCCGGGTGGCGCAGAGAGCCTGCGTTCGATGCGGCCGCGCAGTTGACGCAAGTACGATCACCCGGAAGTGCCCTCTTCTTCAGGGCTCCTGCCATTCCCGGAAGTCTCCCCTCGTGATGGAGGCGCTGATGATCTTTGCCGCGGCGGCGACGGGAATGGCGAGCAGGATCCCCCAAAAGCCGAACAGTTCGCCCAGCGCCATCACCATGATGATGGTAAGAAGCGGGTTGAGGTCCATGGAACGCTTGAAGACGAGCGGCTTGACCAGATACCCTTCGACGAAGTAGATCGCGGCAAAGGCGACTATCACCTTCACCAGGATGAGCCCGCTTTGGAACTTGAGGTAAGCGAAGAAAAGAGGCGGGATGGTGGCGAGTATCACGCCGATGAAGGGGAGTATCGAGGCAAGCCCGGCGAAGATCCCGTTGAACAGGGCGTAGTCGACGTCCAGGAAGAACAGCGTGATGCTGGAGAGGACGGCGACGATGAAGGAGACGATCAGCTGCCCCCTCAGGTATCCACCGATGCTCTCGTTCACCTCGCTGCCGATCTTCAGAAGTACCTCCCGGCGTCGTTTGGGAAGCCAGGCGGTGAGGGTCTGCTTGATCTGCGTCTTGTAGAAGAGCATGAAGAAAACGAGGATCGGTGAGAGGACCAGGTTGAACAGGTTGAAGACCATGCTCGCTGCGGCTGAATAGACCCCGGCCCCCAGGTTCGAGAAGAGCCGGTCCACTCCTTCCACGGCCTTGTCGAAGGCCCAGCTCCACTCCTCGGCGCCGTAGACCGGTTCGAACCTCCCCTGCAGACCAAGCCCGAGCGCCTTAGCCTTCTGCAGGTAGAGCGGGATGCTCGGGATGAGCGCCTGCCAGCGCAGCAGCAGGTACGGAACCAGGTAGGAAAAGAAGAAGATGGCGAAGATGGAGAGGATCACGTAGACGGCGATGATGCCGTTTAACCGCGACAGCTTTTTCCTCTCGATCTGCACCACGACAGGATCCAGGAGGTAGGCGATGACGAAGGAGAGGAGGAAGCACGACGCGGTGTGGCGCAGGGCATGACCGGCTGTGAAGAATGCGGCGGCCACGAGCAGGATCAGTAGGGTTCTGTCCGTGGCGCTGGTTGGTGAAAGCATAGGCTCCTCAGGGGGGTGCTGCCGCTCTAGAATTCTCGCTCCGGCGGGTAGATGTCGTGCTCCTCCAGCCAATGTCCGGCCCGGCCGGTGATAAGCTCCTCCCTGACCGCGTTGAAGCGCTCCTGCTCCTCCGGGTAAAAGGAGAGTATTTCGCTCAACCTGCCGTGGGAGTGCTTTCCGACGAAGGCCCGCACAAGCATCGCCTTTAGCCCTTCATTGCCGATCCCCTGGATGAAGGCGTGGACCAGCTGGCGTTCCTGGGCGTAGTCGAAAGCCGGGATCTCCAGGTAGCGGTCGTCCTGGGCCTCCACCTCGTCCCAGAACGGGTCGTCGTCATAGTCGGTCGGCACCGAGAACACCTCGCCGGTCTCCCGGTCCAGGAAAAAGGCGAGGTCCGGGTCCGGGTTCTCGAAGGCCTCCATCAGGTCTTCCCAGACGATCTCTAGATTGCGCATAGCGTGCATCAGTAAATTCCTTAAAACGTTGAGTCGCTGAGTCGTTGAGTCGTTGACGCCTCAACCTTAATCTAGACCTTAACGGTGTTTTTGTATATATTGGCCAGATGCGCAAGATTTTCATCGCCGATGCCCACCTGAGAAGCCCCGAAGACGCCAATTACCGGACCCTGATCCGCTTTCTGGAGACGCTTCCCCGCGACACCGATACGCTCTACCTGCTGGGCGACCTGTTCGAGTTCTGGGTCGGTTACCCGAACCCCGTCTACAGCCACTACCGGGAGATGATCGATTGCCTGAAGGCGGTGAGGGGACGCGGCGTGCGGATCGTCTACTTCGAGGGGAACCACGATTTCCACCTCGGCCGCTTCTTCGAGGAACAGCTGCAGGCTGAGGTCCATACGGCAGGTGCGGCCCTGGAGATCGCGGGACAGAAGGTCTATCTCTGCCACGGCGACCAGATCAACCGCCAGGACTACCGCTACCGCGCTTTCCGCCTGCTGCTGCACGGCCCGGTAACCAAGGCGCTGCTGCCGCTCTTCTCCCGGCGCCTCGCCGCCCATGCAGCCGTGGCCCTGTCGCAGCGAAGCAGCAAGCAGCACGCGGCCAGGCAGTCACGCTGGGACTACCGCGTCATCCTCGACTCATTCTCCCGGGGACGCTTCGCCGCCGGATGTGACGCCGTCATCACGGGCCATTACCACCTGCCGATCTTCGAGCAGGAGGACGGGCATCTCTTCATCGCCCTCGGGGACTGGATCACCCAGTTCTCCTACGCGCAGTGGCTGGACGGCGAATTTTCCCTGGAGCGTTTCAGCTAGCAGGCTCCATCTCGAAGAGCCTCAGGCAACCCTCGACCCTCAATCTACGGCACTCCACCAACCCATCCCCCTACTTGAAGAAAGCTTCCAGCGCCTGTTCACCGACGGAGGTCGCCTTGATGCGCCATTTGTCCTGGTTTATCACCAGGACAGCGATGGCAATCTGGGGGTCCTCCATCGGCGCATAGGCGGCAAACCAGCTGTAGTGGCCGGCCGGGTCCTTGCCGTCTATGGAACCGGTCTTTGCCGCGACCTTGAGCGAGGCGAGCATCGGCCTGCCCCGCCTGTCGTGAAACGCCTTGCGCGAGGTGCCGCTCACCACGGTGGTGGAGAGCATGTGGGCGAGGGATGCCGCCGTTTCCGGTGTGACCACGGTCCGCAGCGGCTGCGGCTTCTGGGTGAAAACGGCAGTCCCCTTGGCGTCCAGGATCTCCCGGGCCAGGGAGGGGGCCATCATCACCCCGCCGTTGGCCACCGTAGCCATGATGGCGGCGACATGGAAGGGAGACACCTTCACCTCGCGGTTCAGCCCCGCTCCCATCAGCATGAGCTGGTCAACGGTTCCCGGCGCCGGCGCCCTGCTCGGGGTGACGGGCGAGCCGGGAAAGATGTTCTGGTTGAAGCCGTACCTCTCGGCGTAGGTGATGAGCGGGTCGCGTCCGACGATCTCCCCCGCGAGCCTGCCGAACACCGGGTTCACCGACTTCCCCATGGCGATGGAAAGCGGCATCTGCTGGTTGCCGCGTCCCGGCTTAACCCGCCAGTATTTCGGGTTCTCCGAGGTGAGCCGGCCGTTGAAGGCGAACGGGGTGTCGGCGGAGACCTTCTTCTCCTCCAGCGCAGCCGTCGCCGTGACGATCTTGAACAGCGATGCCATCGGGTAGAGGTTGTAGTAGGCGTCCCTCTCCCAACCCGGCTGGGCCGTGGAGTGGGAGACCGTCGCCAGTACCCTCCCGGTCTTGGGCTCGATGGCGACGAAGAGCCCGTAGGGGACCTTGAAGTCTTCCAGCAGCTTCTCGACGCGGTGCTGCATCGCCTCGTTGATCGCGTAGACCACCCTGCCGCCCTGCGGCAGCGGCGCGCTGAAGGTTCCCCCCTCGGCGCGCGCCTTCGGGTAGACCTGCGCGGCCAGCCGGAAGGCGCCCCAGTTGTCAACCCCGGTCAGGGGGGCGGGCGCGGGGGGCGTTTTGGCGTCGGTGCTCGCGGCTTTCAGGCGGGGGGAACCGAAGAGGGACATGAGCGGATAGCAGGCGAGGATAAGAGCCAGGACCGGGAGGATGATCCTGAGTCTCCTCTTCCTGGGAAGCGTCTCCTGCAACGCCTTGAAGGCGTTGCGCCCATCCTTTCCCTTTGCGGCCCGTGCATTGCGCTTGCGTCGTGTATGGTTGTCTATGTCTTTAAAATCTTGCATAACTCGCTTATTCTCGCCTTTTTGATCGGAACACTATATGTCAACTGCTCACTCTTTGTCAACGCCGGGGGGCTTCTTATCTCGACAGGCGAATTGCTTCAGCGTGAGCCCCTCGAGCGCTCCGGAAACCGCGCGGTCGACCGTGTCCAGGATCTCCCGGGCTTCCGGTTCTCCGGCCATACTGCAGGCCGCGTCATGGCCCCTCAGGGAGAGGAGCACCTGGTCCAGCGCTATCCGGTCCAGTTCTCTGGCCGGGTAGTAGGCCCCGCCGGCGCCTCCGGTCTGCACGATGAAGCCTGCCCCGGCGAGCTGGCCGAGCGTCTCCCGCATGATACGAAGCGGCATGCCGACCTTTCTCGCCAGATGCTCTTCGCCCCAGCCGGCGGTACCCTCGTGGAAGGCCTCGGCGATATGGCGCAGCGTCGCCAGTGCCACCAGCTCCCGGCACGACTGGCTGATGCCGGAGCCCCGGATATCCCTGCGGAAGGTGTGCAGCTGCTGATGCGCCGCGACCACCTCCATGCCTAAGAGCACGATCAGCCAGCTGACGTGGACCCAGACCATCAGGATCGGCAGGACGGCCAGGGTGCCGTAGATGGCGTTGTAGTTAGCGACCCCGACCTGGAAGTGGACGTAGCCCCACTGGGCAAACTGCCAGAGCGTCCCCGCCAGCATCGCGCCGAGAAGCGCGGAGCCAAGGCGAACCCGCGTGTTCGGGATGAAGATGTAGAGCACCAGCAGGGCGGCCCAGACGCTCAGATACGGGGTCATGCGCAGTAAAACCAGGCCCAGGTAGGTGCGCTCCATCAGCCAGCCTATCAGCCACCTGCTTTGCAGGGTGGTGGTGATGCTGATGGCGGCCAAAAGGAGGAGCGGCGCGGTCAACAGCACGCTCAGGTAGTCGCTGAACTTGCGGTAGAGTGAGCGGGTCTCGGAGACGCCCCAGACCGCGTTGAAGGCCTCCTCGATGCTGCCGAGCATGCTTATGGCGGTGGCAAACAGCGTGGCGAGGCCGATCGCCCCGAGGGAGCCCATGTTGGTGTTGTCTATGTAGCTGATGATCCGGGTTACCACTGCCTCCGAACCGGCCGCCACCTGGGAGAGGATCAGGGGGGCCAGCCGGTTTTGGGCGCCGAATCCCTTCGAGATGGAGAAGGCGAGGGCGAAGAGCGGGACGAAAGAGAGCAGGGTGATGAAGGAAAGGGCTGAGGCGCGCAGCAGTGAGTTGTTTGCCATGAAGTTTGAGATGACGAAGCTGGCGAACTGGAGCCCCCGGACGGCCCGCCCCTTGAAACCACCGATGGCGGCAGGGTCGAGTTCCCACAGCGCCCCGGAAAAAAAGTCTCTTTCCCTGTGTGATCTATCCATTGGCCGGCGCACCCCTCTCTAGGTTGAGTCGTTGAGTCGTTTAAGCCGATGAGTCTTGATTCGCATTTGCCCTCAGACGAAAAAAGCCCACCGAGGTGGGCTTTTTTATGGTCGGGGCCTCTTAGACCGTTTCTTTCTGTTTTTCCTTCTCCCGGTCCATCGCCTCTTTGCCAGCTTCTATCGCCGAGGTGATGATATTCTTCTTCTCAAGCACGATCTCTTTGCCGTCCTCGTAGCTCGTCCTGATCTTTTCCTGTGCTTCGCTGGCGTAGTCCTTGATCTTTTCGACGGCGTCGTCGGCGAGATCCTTGATCTTGCCCCGCATCTCCTCACCGGTTTTCGGCGCAAAAAGAAGCGCGGTCCCGACACCTACAGCCGCACCGGCGAGGAATGAAAGTAGCATCGTACCTGTCCCAACGTTATCATCTGACATGGCAGTTACCCCCTTTTTTTGATAAGTCTATCAGCAATATATTTCCCCGCAACCCGCGCACCGGTTACCCAGGCGGACGAACCGGCCACCAGTTCTGATGCGACCCCGATAACCTTGTTGATCATCCGGATGTTGCGCCCCGCCTGCCCGATTTCTTCCAAGAGTATGTTCACTCCGTCGGCGTTGGCTGCCGTTGCGCTGGTCACCACCTGGATGTCCGCGACCGTTTCGCGCAACTCCTTGACCAGGGGCTTGATCTCGACCTGCATGGTGTCTGAGAAATTGCGCAGTGAAACTGCGGTTTTTTTCAGCTCCTGCAGAACGGGAATCAGGTAAATGGCCAAGAGCACAAATGTTACCGCCGTCACTGCCGAGGTTATCTCTAGTAAAAGCATATGATCCTCCCTGGTGCTTTACAGCGGCTCCGCTTTTGAAGGGACTCCGGCGCTGCCGGAGCATAACTGAAAAGAAGAGAAAAAATCGGGGAGGGCGGCACGAAGTGCCGCCCTCCCCGGCTGCTGCAGGACTGGTTACTTCTTAGGCGCTGCCTTCTTAACGGCCGGCGCTGCCTTTACGGCCGGCTTAGCCTGATCTTCCTTGACAGCAGGTTCTGTGCTCCAGTGGTTCAGGTCGTGCGCTATGTTGTGGCACTCGCCGCATTTCGGGAACTTCGCCATGATGGCTGCCGGGTGCGGTTTGACGTGGCACTGGGTGCACTTCGGTACCGTCTTGTGTTTTGCCTGGTGGCAGTAGACGCAGGCAAGCTTGCTGTGCTTCGCTGGGCTTGAGGCCAAGAGCGTGAATGCCTTCTTGTGGCAGGCGGCGCAGAATTTGGAAGGCGTGTCGGACTTGTAGGTCACGTTCTTCGGCATGTGGGCCTGGTGGCAGGCCTTGCAGTCCTTCTGCACGATCTCGCTGGAGTGGGACTTGTGGCACTGGGTGCAGTCCGGGATCCTGCCGTGTACGTTGTGGCAGAAGGAGCAGGCGAGGGCCGAGTGCTTGCTCTTGAAGCTGCGCAGTTTCTCGACCTGCGGGGTGTGGCAGGTGAGGCACGGGTCGGTGACGTTGTTGCCGAACTTGATCACTTTCGGGGTATGGGGGTTCGAGTGACAGCCGAGGCAGCCCTGGAGTTTGTAGTGCGGCTTTCCTTCGTGGCACTGGCTGCACAGCGGGATCGGCTTTTTCACTTTGGGCGGATGCCCGACGTGGCAGTCCTGGCAGCTGACCTCGGTCTTGTGCTTGCCGCCGTTAGCCGCGATGTCCTTGGGCGGCTGCTCGTGGCACTTTACGCAATCGCTGCTGGAAAGTGTCGCCGTTGCTTGTGCAGGCTCAGCGGCCGCTGCCGTCCCGATACAGCAGAACAGTAAAAACGCCGAAAAAAGGTTTAAAACTCTTGCTACTCTCATTGTCCCCTCCTTGGTATTAAAACGTAGTTAATTATAATCAAGGATTTATATAACGTCTTGAGGTGGATTGTCAACTGTTGCCTGCTAAGAGAATGTTTAATTTTCCGGTTCGGGAAGGTGGAGATCGGGGGCGGTGACCATAGGGGCCAGGTGCCCATCAATGTTCCAAAGGTACCGCAGGGGACCGGAAGGGAGTCTGGGGACTCAGGATAAAAGAGCTGAAGGGTCACAAGGAAACAAAGTTTAGGTCAGGAGGAAGTATTCTTGATGCAGTCGCGCCTGTCTGAGTGTCACCGTGGTGCCAGCGCTAGATCGCTTTGCTCCAGGAGAGCTTCTGCTCCAGGACGCGCGACAGTGAGGTGAACGCATAGCAGATGATAAAATAGACGAAGGCTATGAAGATGAAGATCTCCGTCGGGAACGCCATGGTTCTGTTGTTGATCTGGGTTCCCACGTGGGTCAGCTCGGAAACCCCGACGATGAAGGCGAGCGAGGTGTCCTTGATGAGGGAGACGAACTGGTTCACGAAGGAGGGAATCATGTTTCTTAAGCCCTGGGGTAGCACGATGTAGAACATCGCCTGCCAGGGTCTGAGCCCGGTCGAGATGGCCGCCTCGGTCTGCCCCTTGGGTATCCCCTCGATCCCCGCCTTCACGATCTGGGACATGTAGGCGGAGGTGAACAGCGTGAGCCCCATGATGACCGTGTGGCTTTCCGGGGTGGTCTTTCCCAGCAGTATCGGGAGCAGAAAATACATCCAGAAGATCACCATCAAAAGCGGCAGCCCCCTGACCACGTTGATGAACAGCACCGCTGGCCAGCGGACCCAGCGCAGCTTGGAGATGCTCAACAGGCCGAGAATCAGGCCGCCGAAGACGGAAAGGATGCAGGATACGACCGCCAGGTAGAGGGTGAGCCCGAGGCCGCCGAGCGGGCCGTTGGGATAGCGCCCGATCATGAAGTAGGTGAAGTTGTCGGCTATGACCTGGAAGTTGAGGAAGTCGCTCATGCTAACCTGCCCTGTGCGGATTCAGCACCCGCTTGTCGTAAACATGCACGAGCGACGTGATGCAGACGGAGATGGCGAGATACACCAGGGTCGCCGCGGTAAACGCCTCGAAACCCTTGAAGGAGTAGCTCTCCACCTGACGCGCCTGGTAGGTGAGCTCCGCCACGCCGATGGTCATGGCGAGCGAGGAGTTTTTGGTAAGGTTCAGGAACTGGTTCACCAGCGGCGGCACGGTGATCCTGATCGCCTGCGGCAGTATGATGTGCTGCATGGAGCGCAGGAAGGAGAAACCTGCGCTGCGGGCCGCCTCCATCTGTTCCTTCGGTATGGAGAGCACACCGCTGCGGATATCCTCCGCGATGAAGGCCGAGGTGTAGATGGAAAGGGCGATGACCGCCGCGGCAAATTCGAAATTGGTGGTGTTTAGCCAGTCGTTGATGAAGGTCGGCAGGATCTTGTAGGAGCCGAAGTACCAGAAAAAGATCTGCACCAGTAGCGGCGTGTTCCTGAAGAACTCCAGGTAGGCGGAGGCTATGAAACGTACCGGCTTGACGTGGCTCATGCGCATGACCGCGATGAACAGGCCGAGCAGGAAGGCGAGAACGATCGAGATGGAGGAGACCTCTAGGGTGATCTTCAACCCGGAAACCAGCCAGTCGAAATACTTGCCGGAGGTGACGATGGACCAGTCAAAATGGTATTTAAGCACGCAAGGCCTCTTAAAAACAGGTCGAGGTTGAGGTTAAGGTTGAGAAAAACCTTAACCTCAACCTCAACCTCAATCTTGCATTTAAGTTATTTGCCCGCAGTGATCTTGAAGGTGCGCTTGAGCGGAGTGGCGGTCTGGGGCCCGAACCACTTGTCGAAAATCTTCTTCGCCTCGCCGCTCTTCTCCATTTCGAGGAGGGTCTTGTTCACGAAGTCTACGAAGTTCTTGTCATCTTTGCGCATGCCGAGACCGTAGGGCTCCTCTGAGATCTGCAGGTTCGGTATTTCGAATTTCTGCTTGTTAGGAGCCTTGCCGAGAATCCCCGCGAGGATCGACTCGTCGGTGGTGACAGCCGCGACCTTACCCTGCTGCAGGGCCAGGAACGCCTGGGGGTAATCGTCGAAGGAGAGGACGGTCGCCGTCGGGATCGCCTTCTTCACGTTCTGCTCCGAGGTGGATCCTTTCGCCGTTCCGATCTTCTTTCCTTCCAGATCCTTCAGGCTTTTCACCTTCCCCTTGTTGGTGATGAACTTCTGGCCGGTGAGGAAGTAGGTGTAGCTGAAGTCGATCTGTTTGGCGCGCTCCGGGTTCTTGGTCATGGTGGCGGCGATCATGTCGATGTTGCCTTCCATGAGCTGGGGCATCCTGCTCGCGGAGGTGACCGGCTTCATCTCAAGCTTCACGTGCAACTTCTTTGCGATCGCCTTGACGAAGTCGATGTCGTAGCCGACGATCTCGCGGGTTTTCTCATCGATGTAACCGAAGGGCGGCAGGGAATCCTTCACGCCGACCACGAGCACACCTTTCTTCTTCACGTCGGCCAGGGTGTCGCCTGCGGCCAGTGCGGCGTGTGCCAGCGATCCGACCAGAGCTACAGCAGCAAACAGCGTCATCAGCTTTTTCATCGTTGTTCCTCCTTGGTTGATTGTATTGGTGCATAAAGTCAGTTCAACGTTGAACGTTCAACGTTGGCAGTAGAGCTGTTGGGGTTGAAAGCTCCGCCTGTGGCGCCTCCCTCATCCGCCCCTTCGGGCACCTTCTCCCGGAGGGAGAAGGATTAGCATACCCTCGCCCCCCGGGAGAGGGTGGCCGAAGGCCGGGTGAGGGGCTTAGCGCTTCTGCGAGGAACTATGCCCTCCAAAGGAGCACCGGGTCTTGACGTAGAACGTAGAACGTAGAACGTAGAACGTAGAACGTAGAACGTAGAACGTAGAA
>Ga0209540_10000435_pt1 | contig 40215 bp, 42 predicted proteins | sample BarGraIncu01121A_FD_184501 | JGI IMG/M metagenome (GOLD analysis project Ga0209540, IMG submission 184501) | Arctic peat soil microbial communities from Barrow, Alaska - Barrow Graham LP Incubations 011-21A (SPAdes) (version 2) | ecosystem: Environmental > Terrestrial > Soil > Wetlands > Peat... | reverse complement strand
TTAGATTTTCGACTAAGAAAACAATGCCCAGTTATTGCAAATAGCGATGGTGAGACAAAAGCAGAATATAGCAAATGATAAATATCCAATAATATTATTAGGTGTTTATGCGCAATTTATTAAGTCTAAATAGATAATAGGGTAGAACTTTTTTATAGATAATTTTTGGGGAAAGGGAGATTGCAAATCAAATGAACAAATGAATTTTGAAAGCAGACTATAGAAACTGCTTTTTTCACTAACTTAATGACATTGGCCTTCAGGCGTGGAGAGGGTTCAAGGTTGGATAAAAATGCCCGATATTTATCCCGGAATAATGGCAAATAATTCATGAAATGACCTTAAAAAATGGACTTTTAATAAATTTCCAATTTTCCCTTTAGGCATTTGGCTGGGAGATTTCAGGGATCACAATCCAAGTTCTTTCCATATCCTATCAATTCGCGTTTTTACTCCGGTGTCCATCTTTAAAGCTTCAGGCCAATCCCTGTTAAATCCTTCATCCTTCCCTTTTCGCGTGGCATCGATCCCCATCTTGGAACCAAGATTTGGAAGGGGCGAAGCATGGTCAAGTGTATCTGTCGGTGCTTTGTCTATTATCGTAACATCCGTGGCAGGGTCATATCGCGTTGTGGTTGCCCACAGGACTTCTCTTAGATCCTGCACGTTCACATCATCATCAAGCACGATAATGGTCTTTGCAAACATCATCTGTCCCATTCCCCACAGGGCGAAAATGACCTTCTTTGCATGGCCTGGATAGCGTTTTTTGATGGATACGATGCACAGGTTATGAAAAACCGCTTCCACTGGAAGGTTCACATCCACTATTTCAGGAAGCTGCGCTTTCATGAGGGGCAGGAATATCCTTTCTGTTGCTTTGCCAAGATATGCGTCCTCCATGGGCGGGATACCCACGACGGTAGCATGATATATTGGGTTTTTACGGTGAGTAATGCAGGTTATATGGAATACCGGGAATTCATCTGCAAGAGAATAATATCCTGTGTGGTCGCCGAATGGTCCTTCGGTGCGCCGTTCTTTTTCGTCCACATAACCTTCAAGGATAATTTCGGCATGCGATGGGACATAGAGATCAACTTTCTCGCATTTTACCAGCTCTACATTCTTTTTGCGAAGAAACCCGGCAAACATCATCTCATCGATATTATCAGGCAGTGGCGCTGTCGCAGAATAAACAACTGCAGGGTCTGCGCCGATAGCAACGGCGACTTCGATTTTTCCCGTTGAATCTGCATAATCCCTGGCGCCGTGTTTATGGATATGCCAGTGCATGCCCGTGGTCTTCCCGTCATAGACCTGCATCCTGTACATTCCCACGTTCTGCTTTCCTGTGTTTGGGTTTTTTGTGAATACGAGAGGAAGCGTTATAAAGCGCCCGCCATCGCCCTGCCAGCATTTCAATATAGGGAAATCGTTCAGGGAAAAGTTGTCTTTGAGGATTATTTCTTTGCAGGGACCCGATTTTACATATTTCGGGGCAAAGGATGTAAGTTCAACGACTTCTGGAATTTTTTTGATACCTTCCCATAATCCCGAAGGCGCTTCGAATTTAAGGAGTTTCTGTATCCGATGTGCGATATCATCAAGTGTATCAACCTCAAGTGCAAGGCACATTCGTTCCATCGTCCCGAAGGCATTTGCAAATACCGGAAGCTTTGAGCCTGATACATTTTCAAACAAAATTGCAGGCCCTCCTTTTTTTACAACCCGATCAAGGATCTCAGTGATCTCAAGATCGGCGCTGACCTGCGTTTTTATCCGCTTAAGAAGTCCTTTTTTTTCAAGAAGTTCAATAAATTCCCGTAAATCTTTATAAGCCACTTTTACGACCTCTGATGCTTTAATGCCGCTTTCCCCATTATATTTTTCTTTATGATGACGGTTTTTTAAGACAAGACCTGTGTATATATCCAAGCTGCTTTTTCTTCCAGTTTTTGGAATCGTTGCTCATTACTTCTACAGGTTCATAGATTATGAGCATGTCCTTTGAATCCTCCGGGAACATCAATTTCACAAAATCGTCACATATCAGGCATTTTTTCCAGCGCGTGTATTTTCTTTCGGTCATATCGGTTTATTGGGTTACGTGAATATATAAATATGCCGTTACGGAAATAATTTGTTTTGATCTTTGAGGTCAAGCAATTGGCGTTGGTGAATCGACCTTATTGTTATCGATATGGATGCTCAAAGTTTTGATATCCTATCGTCTCTATAATTCTCAATGTTTACAATACAGGCGCAAATTCCAGTTTGAGAAGGATAATAAAAATTGGAAACTATCTCTCATGCTCAAAGAATTCTATCATTCCCAGTAACATAAATGCCCTCGTAATCAGTCCAAAGAAGGCCTATAAGCAACTAATAGGGGGATTTCGGCAAACAACTTGCGAGGATCACCACTTCCCCACCCCATGGCTCCCATGCATACTGAAAATACATATTATGGATGACAAGATAGATAACGAGAGCCAGGATTCCAATCACAAAAGATATCCACGCTTGCCGCTGGATTCCCTGACGTTTTTGCTTCTCCTTGAATTTGCTTCGATTACTAAATGTCCATAAGATAACAAATAAAGTGACAAGCGTGGCAACTGCTGTAATTAGAGAGGGTGAAAGGTGCTCAAACGTTCCTCCCTCTTCCCCATAAGCTTTCAACGAATACATTAGAAAGTGGAAACACCACTGGGTAATGTCCTAATTTAGACAGCATAATTAAAATTAAAAAATTGCTCCCAATTCCATTGAAAATCTGCTAAACCTTCCAACATTGCAGGAGTCTCCGTTTTGGTCAACTTATCCATGAAATTCCAGTAAAAATGAAACAATTCGAAAGCATTTATGAGTCGTGTTTTCTTTTTTGAATAGCATTTTGTTTTCCTAACAAATCTGCTCAATCTTTCGCGGCAAATACCATTTATGTTTTCAATATCAGTTGTTTCGATTTCTTCAATACAGGGGGTTCCATATATGATCCTCTTAATTTTATCAACGACTTTACCCCCTTCTCTAATTTTTATTAGTTGCCTATAATCAACGCAAGTTTCTGCATAATATTCCGGAATAGTGGAAGTGTAATCGTCATTCCCATCAGAGAATATCTGAATTTTCACATGTGGAAAAGGCAATTGTACTCTATCAAAAACTTTTTCAAATAATCTCTTGTAGGATTCTCTTGTTCTTTTTCCAATTTCAGATGCTACAATAAGATACGAACCCCTCATTATGAAACTGAATAGCCAGGCATCACCTTCGATATCTGAACTAGGGCTTCTTGGCTCAACGTTCTTTTGTTTTTTTTTATAAATGTCCACATTTCGTCAACTTCAAATTGTCCAAGTTTAATATCCTGAAGAAGAATGGAATTTACCATTTCAGCATGTAAGGCAAGATCTTCAAGTAGATTTCCTATGGTATCCCTGTGGTGGCCCGTAATTCGTTCGATCGATCTAATACCATTTTTCTCAACAAGGTGTTTGCATATGTTGATTATCTCAGATTTTGAAAGATGTTTTTTATACAGCGGTGTATTCAGGGTTTCGACAAACCAAGTATTACAGTGATTACAGAAGTATTGTTGATGTCCTGCTCGATTTTTTCCACGCTTTAGCAAATCTTTTCCTGCTTCTATTAAAAAATATTTGCATTTAGGATTCTGACAAGTAGTATCTATTTTACTTCGAGGTCTAGCCATACAACATCACTAAAATAATATTGGATGTTATGCAATATAAATTATGCGGTCTGTTTTAGGACAATGCCCACCACTGAGATGCCTGCCAAGAGACCCCATAGACTTTGGAGAAAAGCTATAAAATCCCCGAATTCCTTAAGAAATGTTGTTCTTTTGTTTGAAGTGCTCATGCTCCCTACCATTTATTTTTCGTTCTTACTGTTATCGTTTTGCTGAATTTAGTTTTTCAATCCAGGCACAGGTGTTTTCAAAGTTTTAGGATTTAATATTGACCTCTGGCGTTTGCAAATCTTGGAAAACAAGTTCGGGTTTTGTAAGGAGCCGAAGCATTTGGGTTCGGCCTGCACAATCCAATCACAGGCTTCCTTTTATGTCCCTCCGAACTATTTGCCTAGTTAGATTTATGTCCTTCTGTACTTCAACACCAGCTAAATATATCTTATCGACCACAATCCTGCTAACTCCGCTTCACATTATGTTATCAAAAGGACTTTTTATTATATTTAAATATTTATTACTCAACTATATAAGAGTTCCTTATTCTCTATATACACAAACTATAATTGTCACAATCCATAGCAAAATATATCCCTAACAAACTCCCTTCTTCCAAAAAAAATCCCTGTCATCCTTAAAAAAAATCCCGGAACCATGAACCCACAGAACGATCCGATAAATAATTGCCTTGCTCAACTTGGCTATAATGAGACATTCATACAGGATATAAGCGTAGAACTTAATAAATTATTTAAGGATATCGATTTTGCCAGTATCGAGCAAAGAGTAAGCCTTGCAATAATAGAAAAAGATACGGTTGGATTTATCAAATCCCTTAAAGACCTGATGTTCCGGCTTGAGGACAAAGGCATTTACCGACCGGAAGCACCCATACGCTTGATAAGGCTGCTCATCAATGGATTGAACCTGAAGAACGAAGATATATTCTATTTGATCGCAAGAGCTAAGATGCCCCTTGAAGAAAAATTAAAAGAACAGGAATTCCTGGCCTCATGCGCAGCCATAACACAGCTTGGGTATGTCATGTTGAAATGTCTTGTGCCGGAAGTAAAAGCTGCAAGTTCAGGAGAGCATGTTTTCCTTGTCATAGACAGCTTTTCGCCCGATTCAAGGATTTTTGTGGATTTTAGCATAGATTCAATAAAAGAAGTAAATGTTAACCTTTATCAGGTAAATGAAAATCACTGGAAGTTGAGAAAGAACCAGGATCTTTCAGGCCTGGAAACAGAAACCGCTGAATATTTGACCCAATATTACTCGTTTTTCCAGCTTGCATCCGGCATTGGCCTGAACCACAACATACATAATAACCTTGGCCTTGCTTACGATAAGATAGGACGATTCGATGAAGCGATAGAAGAACTCAAGGCGGCTTTGCATCTTTCTGCGGATTATGTTGAAGTCCATAATAACCTTGGCGTAACTTATGATAAAATGGAAATGCATGATGAGGCTGAAGCTGAATTGCGGGAAGCTATTAGGATGAATCCCGGATATCTGGAGGCACGCTGTAATCTTGGCAATATCTATGCCTGCCTGGGAAAACAGGAAGAAGCGCTCCTGGAACTTGAAGAGGCGCAAAGGATAAATCCGCGATATGCACCTTTGCATAATAGTCTTGGAAATATCCATGCACTTGAAAAAAGAGAATCTGAGGCGATAAAAGAATTTATGATGGCGCTTGAGATCGACCCAAAATGTGTTCCCGCCAGGCTGAATCTTGCAAATATCTATTATGAGTCAGGAAGGTATGATGAAGCATTAAAGGAATTCAAAAATGTATTAGATCTTGACCCCATTCTTCCTGAAGCTTATTTTGGCATTGGGCTTGTGTTTTATAAACTTAAAAGTTATGAGAAGGCATCACAGGCATTCATCCAATCTGTGCATGGCTCTCCTGGATTTATGGATCATGTTCCTGACATGTTAATTCTCAAAGTGAAACAGGGTGTTACAAGGCTGAAATAATATATTATCTCAAGATATGTTCTCTCTTACTTTTTCTTGAAGGGTGAACAAAGTCTTACTTCCCGTCTCACTGAATACACTTTCTTCTATCTTTATATGTGTTCCGGTTTTATAAAAAACAACAGCAGCAGCAAGTATTGCAAATGGACAAATGTAACCCATTTTGAAAATTTTATGGTTGCTATGCGCTAACGTGCAGTCCAGCATTTCAAATGAATAGGTACTAGCACCTTCGTGTTTGAAGTTTGCGTCCCTGATATATCCGTTCCTGGTGATCATGGAAATATAAGTAGATATATTTTCATTGATGCTTTTGTTCTTGCTGAGTTGCGGCAATTCCATATAACTTAACATTTCCATAAGATAAGGAATTACAAAAGTAAGTATCGCTCCACTTCCGCTGCCTACGATATTACCAATTGATCTTAATCGTTATACCCCGCAGCTCTGCTGCGATTGGGACAGGCCGATGCAACAAAGGAACGTCGTAAAGCAATGCTTCAGGGATTCAGCATACCCCAAACTACAAAGCGCCAGCGCAATCATGCCCCGGCAGCTCTGCTGCGGTTGGGTGCGCTGGCGCAACGTTTGACTACTTCTGGTAAGCATATATCGTCATATGGAGCAGGAGTCCAGTTGAATGGAAATCTTTGTTCTGAAGTTCTTGATTCAATATAACCTATCCCCATATATTATTAGTAATCAACGTATATTAAAGATTTCTACATTAACTTTCTTCCAATTCAAGCGCTTCAGGCAGAGTAAAATTCCCTACATAAAGAGCAGCCCCTATCACAACGCCTTTTGCTCCCGTTTCCTTTATAATTTCAATATCCGATAGCGTTGTAATTCCACCAGAAGCTATAACGGGTATTCCCAGGGCATCCACAAGTTCCTCAGTAGGCACCGGGTTTACGCCTTTTAACAGCCCTTCGGTATTGATATCAGTGAAAAGTATGCTTCCTGCTCCGAATTCTTCAAACTTCTTCCCCAATTCAACTGCTGTAAACGCAGATTCCTTCACCCAGCCATGTGTTGTGACCTTTCCATTTTTTGAATCCAGAGCCACGATAATTCTCTTTGCGCCAAATTCCTCCGAAAGTTCTTTAACGATCGATGGTTCTTTTATCGCCGCCGTGCCCAAAATTATCCTGTCCGTGCCCATGGTAAGGAGATCCTGCGCATCCTTTATAGACCTTATTCCCCCTCCAACCTGCGTTTCCACACCTGATCTTTTCACAATAGATGCAATTATGGAACTATTTGAACGCAGGCCATCTATGGCGCCGTCCAGGTCGATCAGGTGAATTACTTTTGCACCGTCATGTACCCAGCGCATGGCAGCAGCTACAGGATCGTCTAAAGAGATCCGTTCTGTGCCAGGAATACCCTGGATAAGGGAAACACATTTTTTATTTTTCAGGTCAATTGCAGGGATTATTTGGAACATATTAGAGTGAAGTCGTTTTGTCGATCATCGGTTTTTTCCAGATTGAATAGGACACGGATAAACTGAAATTCAGTTTACACGGTATAGTGCATGCTTTCCATGTCCTTTTGATGATTGGACGGATTTTCATCCACATGAATCCGCTCATCCGTGCGATCCGTATTCTATTTCACGATTTTTGTCTTAAATGATGACAAATGAAAGACATTTGTTGTTTATTCAGTAAGGCAATTTTATTATTTAAAACTGCTCACCCATTTTATATTTCAAACTGGATCCGGAGTTTATTTGTTCTTAATTAATTTTGAAGGATTAGTAACTGTCGCTGCCTTTGCACCTTTCTCATCAAGACCCGCACCCATCGCTATCTTAAATGCCGTTTCATCATTTATCAGGTCATGGGGAGAATGTGAGTCAGTATCCACAATAAGGTCAGCACCAACCTCTTTAGCGATCCTGGCAACATGCCCATTTGTCCTGTTATGCCCATTTCTCGATGTGATCTCAAGACATATGCCATTTTTCTTTGCGGTCATAGCATCTTCAACGGTAATGAAACCCGGATGCGCAAGAATATCGATATCAAGCGTAACTGCAATATGGTTTGTGCCCTGCGGTACAGGCTCGACACTTGTCTCTCCATGAACAACTATTATTTCAGCCCCAAGTTCCCTTGCCATATCAACAAGCTTTGGCATTTTTGCAGGCGGAACATGCGTTATCTCAACTCCAGAAAATATCCTGATATTGTAGTCATCCTCAAGGTTTTTAACTTTGGCCATGCAGGAGAGGATATGCTCAATGTTTGTATAATCCACATGGTCTGTTATCGCTAACGCAGTATATCCCTGCACAACTGCGCGCCTCACAAGCTCGCTGGGTATGAGTTCCCCGTCGCTGAACGAGGAATGAGTATGCAGGTCGATCATTTTGGTCCCCGATACTTGATGATTTTTGCGGCAATCTGTTTTGAGACTATGGATTTTGGCGCTTTCTTATCAACAATGACCCTGCCGCTTTTAACCCACCAGGATTTAGGATAAGCCTTATCGGATTCAACAACAGGAGCAAGGTTCAATTCAAGGGCTGCTTTTTCTATCTCCCGAAGGACCGGTGATTTTACGGAATCTTTCATTGAAAGAATACGGCCCTCTCCCCTTGATTTTGTGGCATCAAGGTACACTGGCCATATAACATGCTTTGATTTATCGTTTGGCATTATGATACTATTTCCTTTTGAAACTAATAATACTTTCCGAAAAAAGGGGCTATCAAAAAGTTTGGTGTTGGGGCTATCATAAAATATTTGAAAATAAAAAACCGCAGATAAACGCTGATAAACGCAGATTTATGATAGCGTAATTACGATTTATAATATTATAACACCAAGAGATTTTACACCCACCGAAAAAAAAATCAGGATAAAACCTTCAATATCATAAAAGCTGCACCCGATATCAAAGCTGCAGCAGGTATTGTCAATATCCATGCACCTACTATCTTTCGTGCTATTCCCCACCTGACGGCTGATAATTTATTTGTAGCACCAACTCCCATTATTGAAGCTGAGATCACATGTGTTGTGCTTACGGGTATGCCCATCGCTGCCATGAATGCAAGTACTATTCCGCTTGAAGTTTCAGCCGCAAATCCCTGGTAGGGACGAAGTCTTGTAACCCTTTGCGCCATTGTCTTTACGATCCTCCATCCCCCAAAGAACGTGCCAAGCCCTATGGCCCCGGCGCAGGAAATAATGACCCATAAAGGAATGGGCAACTGGTTATTTCCAGCAGGTAAAGAGATTCCCTCGGTCACAAGAAGAATGGCAATTACCCCCATTGTTTTCTGGGCGTCATTCGTGCCATGTGTCAGTGAGTAAAAAGCCGCTGAAAAAAGCTGCAGCCTTCTAAAATAATGATTGATCTTTGAAGGATGGGATTTCCTGAAAGCTTTCATAATAAGGAGAGCAAAGATGAAACCGAAGGCAAGCCCTATAATAGGGGAAACGATCATGAAAAAAATTATTTTTTCAACACCGCTGGTTTGGACGGAACTTATTCCAGCAGCTGCTGTTGCTGCTCCTATAAGCCCGCCCACAAGTGCGTGACTGCTTGATGTGGGAAGAGCCACATACCATGTTATCAGGTCCCAGATAACCGCTCCGACAAGGGCTGCAAAAATTACATTAATGGTAATGATTTTAGTATCGATTATGCCTTTTCCTATCATGGCGGCTATGGCTGTTCCGAAAACCAGTGGTCCGACCAGGTTAAAAAACGCAGCCATTGTTACGGCTTTTAAAGGACTCAGGACTTTTGTGGCGACAACTGTGGCAATTGCATTTGCAGAGTCATGGAAACCATTGATAAAATCAAAAACAAGCGCAAGTATTATTGTTAAAAGGACAAAGTTATCCAAAAAAAACCACCTTTTAACTGTTCTTTACAACGATATCGCTGATAACGTTCGCTGCATCCTCGCATTTATCAGTTGCGAACTCAAGCCGTTCGTATATTTCTTTTAGTTTCATTATTTCTATGGCATCTTTTTGCTTGAAAAGAGCAGCGACCGATCTTTTATAAATATCATCTGCAACATTCTCGAGCCTGTTCACTTCTATGCATCGTTTTTCTATTTCTTTTGGATTTTTTATGTTTCGCAAACCGCAAATGGCCAGATTCAATTCATTTGCCTGTTTTACGATCACTTCTGCAAGTCTTATCATGTTCTCTTCCGGTTTTGTTATTTCATAGAGTACAAAGCGAGCTGCTGCGCCATCTACATAATCAAGGACATCATCAAAAGCAGAAGCAAGACCCGATATATCCTCGTGATCGATTGGAGTTATAAAAGTCTTATTCAATTCCTCAAATATCTCATGTACGAAATCATCTCCCTGATGCTCGATATCCTTTATTTTTTGCTGTTTTTGCTCAATATTTTCATAATTATTAAGCATTTCAAGGAAGAGTTTTGAGCCATCAAGTACATTTTGCGATTCATTCTCAAGCATGCTAAAAAAGTGTTTATCCTGCGGGATCAGCCATTCTTTAATTCCCATAATTCGGTCTCCTGTTCTAAATCTAACTTTATTGATCCTTAATCTTATTGTTTTCTATTTTGTTCAATGTAAATCATGGTATGATTATTAAATATGTTTTCCTAATAATATATAGATAATATATAGATAGCATATAAAATCAGTAAAAATGTGGATTAACTCCGAGTTCCCCCTCATCTGTTGCATTTTTTTCTGTGCTAATTCAACTCCAGCCTCTCTCCTGTCACCATGAAAACCACGTTTTCAGAAAGATTAGTCATGTGATCCCCGATCCTTTCAAGATATCTTGCTACAAAGGTAAGATGCTGGGCGCCTGTTATCTTTTTTGGATCCTCGATCATGTAGGATATCAGTTCTCTTCTTACTTGGTCAAAGAGCATATCGATCTCATCATCCCGCTTTGCAGCAGCCTTTGCAAGCTCAACATCCTTGTTTTCAAAGGCGATCATTATATCCTTAAGCATCTCCTGGCATATATCTGACATTCGCGGTAAATCTACAAGGGGTTTTATAGGCGGCACGCTGGCGGTAATTTTTGTAATAACCGCAATTTCAAGGGCCAGGTCACCCATCCTTTCAAGATCAATGGACATCTTTAATACTGATATTATGAGCCTCAAGTCCCTTGCCATAGGTTGCTGCAGTGCAAGAAGACGCATGCAATCTTCCTCTATCCTGTGATCTAATGCATCAATTTCACTATCCATTTCAATAACCTTTTGAGCCAGGCCAATATCTCGATTCTTAAGAGAAAGCACTGAATCTCCTATTGCTTTACTTACAAGGCCTCCCATACTTACAACTTCTTCCTTTAACTTGTGAAGATCCCTGTGATATACCTCTCGAACCATATTAACCAAACCTCCCGACTATGTAATCTTCCGTACTCTTCTCCTTTGGCTTCTTGAATATCTGATCTGTTTCTCCAAATTCGATCAGCTTTCCATAGAGAAAGAAAGCTGTATGATCGCTTACTCTTGCTGCCTGCTGCATATTATGTGTTACTATAACAAGGGTATATTTCTCTTTAAGTTCAATCATTAAGTCTTCTATTTTGCTTGTTGATATCGGATCCAGGGCCGAACAGGGTTCATCGAACAGGATAACATCAGGTTCAACTGCCAGCGCCCTTGCTATACACAGGCGCTGCTGCTGGCCGCCCGATAAACTCATGCCTGATTTATTAAGGTCATTCTTCACTTCATCCCAGAGGGCTGCTTTCTTAAGACTTTCTTCTGCGGTCTTATCAAGGACATCGTTATCTTTGATTCCATTGAGTTTCAATCCAGCCACAACATTGTCGCGTATAGACATTGTTGGAAATGGATTGGCCTTCTGAAATACCATACCTATGCGTCTTCTAATATAAACGGGGTCGATATCGCTATCGTAGATATTCTTATCGTCAACCAGTACTTTCCCTGAAACTTTAGCTTGGGGTACAACTTCATGCATCCTGTTTAGGCATCTGATGAATGTGGATTTGCCACATCCTGACGGGCCAATGATAGCAGTTATCCTGTTTTTCTGGATTCCCATATTAATATTATGTAGCACCTGTTTAGCTCCAAAAGATGCAATAAGATTTTCTACAATGATTTTATTCTGCATTATCATACTTCTCTAACCAAATTTTTTTCGAGTAACCAACCTTACGCCAACATTCAAGATAAGAATCATGAGGATGAAAATGAACGCCCCGGCCCAAGCTTTAGCATGCCAGTCAGGAAATGGTGTTATTGCGTACGTATAAATCTGCACCGGGAGAGTGGATATTGGTTTATCTAACCCTCCTGACCAGAACATGTTGCCAAAAGATGTAAACAATAGAGGTGCAGTTTCACCAGATATTCTTGCAATCGCCAATAGAGCACCTGTGATTATGCCACTTTTTCCTGTGCTTATAACGATGTATAATGTTGTCTTCCACTTCGGTATTCCAAGGGCCAGGGACGCTTCTTTGATCGAACCCGGCACAAGCTTGAGTGATTCTTCAGTAGTTCTTGTAACGATGGGTATCATTAACACCGACAATGCGACCCCGCCTGCAATTGCTGAGAAGCTTCTGAAATAAAGAACTATGAAGGTATAAGCGAACATCCCTGCCACTATCGAGGGCGTACCTGTGAGGACGTCAGCAACAAAACTTACAAAACGTCCAAATCTGTTCTCCCCATATTCGGAAAGATATACTCCAGAGAGAATACCTATCGGAAGCCCGATCAAACAGGCGATCCCAACAACGATGAACGTCCCCTGGATAGCATTCCCAAGCCCGCCGCCAGGTTCACCCACAGGTTTGGGGAGCTGTGTAAGAAAATCCAGATTTATGGCAGATATGCCGTTGATTGTTACCGTATAAAGGATACTCACCAAAGGGATTATGGCGATAACAACGCAGGCAGCGGTCAGGAATGACATGATCCTGTCAATCATTTTTCGTTTATTCCATTTCATGCCCGTCCACCACCTTCTACTCTTAATAGCTTCCATACTAAGATCCTGGCTGCAATATTGATAATAACAGATATCACTAGTAACCAAAACCCAATCTCAATGAGAGAAGAGACATAGAGCTTTGACGTAGCTTCTACGAACTCATTTGCGATAACCGATGCCATGGTGTAGGAGGGTGAGAAAAGTGATTCTGAGATCCGTGGACTGTTCCCTATGACCATGGTCACAGCCATCGTTTCACCGATGGCACGCCCAAAACCAAGAATTACCGCCCCGAATATTCCCGACCTGGCATAAGGAAGAACTGCGATCCGTGTGGTCTCCCAGCCTGTTGCTCCAAGAGCGAGAGCAGCTTCTCTCTGGTGTGTGGGCACGGTCATAATGACTTCCCTGGATACCGATGAAGTTATCGGAATAATCATGATCGCAAGTATAACGCCGCCTGTGAGCATGGAAAGACCGTACATGGGTCCCTGGAAGAGTGGGAGAAAACCTAGATATGTTGAAAGAGGCGGCGCAAGATAGTCGCGGATGAATGGAGCGAGAATGAATATGCCCCACAATCCGATGATAACACTGGGGATTGCTGCAAGCAATTCTATGATAAAAGATAAAGGAGTTCTCAATTTTTCAGGTGCAAGTTCCGAGAGGTATATCGCTATCCCAATGCTGAAAGGAACCGCTATGAGCAAGGCCAGGAATGATGATACAAGAGTTCCGAAAATAAAAGGAAGAGAGCCGAATACCTCACTGACAGGATCCCATGTAGTACCTGTCAAAAAATCCCAACCAAAGGTATTTCTTGAAAGTCCCGACTCGACAAAAAGCTCTCTAAACAATAAAAATGCAAAGACCAGTATGCACAGGGCAAAGAAGCCGATTATAGCTTCAAAAATAAAATCGCCGGAGAACTTGCTCCGGCTGATACGGAAAAAAGACAAATATTCTCGATCCATCTAAATTAGTGGTTGTCCGTTGTAGTTCATAAGTCTTATGGTTTTTTCATTCAGGCTTATGACATCGTTTGGCAATGGCACATAGAGTAGTTCGGAGGAATATTTCTGGCCATCATGCACAGCCCACCAGAGATATTCTGCCAGTATTTTGCCTTTTGTCTGATCTTTCTGGTCTTTGTAGACAAGGAAATAAGTAAAGCTACCGATCGGGTATGAATTATCTCCTGCAGCATCGACAATACTCACCGATGACCAGCTTGCATCTCCTGCAGGTAGTGTCGGCACCGCACCGGCAGCAGCACTTGCAGTTGTTTCGAGGGTGGGTTCGATGAAATTTCCGGCTTTATTCTTTATATATGCATATGAGATTTTCTGGATTTTAGCATAAGCCAGTTCGACATAACCTATTGAATAAGGATTCTGGCTTAAGAGACCGGCAACACCTTCGTTACCTTTTCCCCCTAGACCCACGGGCCAGCTGACTGATTTACCTTTTCCTACTTTAGATTTCCAGTCCGGGCTAACTGTAGAGAGATAATCCGTAAATACGAAGGTTGTACCGCTTCCATCGCTTCTTTCTGCCACTATAATATCCTTTGCTGGGAAGTTGATTCCAGGATTAAGTGAGACAATCTTCGGATCATTCCATTTTGTAATTTTTCCAAGGTAAATATTTGCTACTACATCGCCGCTCAATTTGACCCCTTTCTCTATACCAGGTAAGTTGTACGCTACAACAACCGCACCTATGGACTCTGGTATCTGAAGGATTCCCGAAAGATTCGCAAATTCTTTCTCTGTAAGAGGTGCATCACTTGCGCCGAATTCCACTGTCTGTTCAGTTATCTGTTTTATCCCTGCGCCGCTTCCTACACTCTGGTAATTGATCTGGATATTCGACTTTATCTTATTGTATTCCGAACTCCATTTGGATATTAGAGGATATGGAAATGTTGCTCCAGCACCGTTTAAGGTTACGGTTTCAGGGGCTTTTGAGGGCTGCACTGTAGTTGTCGGTTGACCTGTAGGCTGTACTTCTGCAGGCTGTTTGCTTACGCATCCAGCTAACAGAACGCCTGCCAGAATAAATATTATTAATATTTTTAATCGATTCATTTTGTTTTTTTCACCACTCGGTATTTTGGCATCAAATAATATATAGCTTCTCCCAAGAATCTATATATACTATAGAAAATCAGTAAATTATTATTCAAGGGAGATGTTTAAAGGAGATAAGTAATATTCAAACTTTAGTGAACACATGCAATAGCAGGTTTGATATAATACATTATTCTAGGAGGTTTTAAATCATGTCTTAAACTGCAATATTCTCTGAGTTGGCCAAGGCTTTCAAGGGTGCTTTGTCTCGTTGAGTTCTTAACTTCCAGGATTAAATTTCTTGCATCTGTCTTCAAAATGTTTTTGAAAACTTCCCTGAAATTTATTTTTCCAAGTCCTAGTGGAAGGTGGCGGTCTCCAAACATTGCTTCTTCTGACTCCTGAATGCCAAAGTTATCATGAAGATGCATCTGATGGATATAGCAACCTAATTCAAAATAATCTTCAAGGGATAAGCCATAAGCATTGGAGGCAATAAAAGCATGACCGATATCCAGATTTATCTTTAAATGATCCGAACCTACCATTTCAATTATATGGAGAATTTCCCGGGGAAACACACCAACTTTATTTCCACCTTTCCTATCAAACAGGTTCTCCAAAAGGAGGATGACGTTGTATTCTTCGGCAAGACTACATATCTGAATTAGATTAAGAATATTCAAGTTAACACTTTTTCTTCCGCTATTCAGACTGCCTGGATGAACAACTATATATCCTGCTCCTATTTCTGCAGCGATCTAGAAGACTTTTTCCATAACAGTGAAATTTTTTTCATTATTTGTTGAAAAATCTATCTTTATTCCATTAATACTGGAATCGATGTGTGGGGCATGGATAGTATATTCAGTGCCAAAAGATGAGGCAAGATAGGCAGTTTTTGATAATAGCTCCTTCTCTTTTTGTTCGTCTAAAAAATCTATTCTATCAAGACCCAGTTCAATGATATTCACTTCACTTGGATCTATGGCTCCTCCAAAATCTTTTCTCTGAGGAGAATTTATGCCTATTTTTATATTCATATATTATAGTTTCGCGCTATATGTAATATATTTTATCTCAATAATCTATATATTCTAAATTAAATCAGTATAATAAGATTTCCCGTCAAATGAATGCAATCAATCTCAAATCTTTTCTGGCGAGTACTTTACTGCAAGCATTCTTATCACTCCGAGCACCAATAACAGCGCCGAGAGAGCGAAAATAGTTTCATATCCAATTGATTTGGAGTAAAGTTCGACAGTGACCTCACGCATAGTTATTAAAATAGTGACATCGGTTATATCGGTGAGTTTGATTCTTTCGAGTTTCGAATAGTCTGCAAAGGTCTTGAAGAACTCAATCACAATAAAAAGTGTGAGAACATTAGTAACTATTTTGTTAAAACCGCCATCGAGTGAGTCTATAGCAACAGTGCGAATATCAAGTATTATCCGCAGCATTCCTGCAATGAGAGCCAACAATAGTACATACAGGACGATGGTAATAATGGAATCAGTAATCTTTTTGAAAATTTTTGGATGGTCTATCATTTAAATACCATCATCAGAGCTAGTAAGACAAGAAAAATTATCAGAAAAATTTCAATCCTATTCAAGCTCATTTTTTTTAATATTTTTTTCAGGATAGATGCAGATTCAATACGGTTTCATCATACGATAACCATTTTATTTATTGATTCGGAGCATATATGATATTCTTTTGCAATTGTAATCGTTGCTTTTGAAAATGCATCCTGTGCATTCAAACCTTTCTTTACAAATTCTTCTCTTTTTTCGCAGATATAGGTCATAATTTCCAATGTATCCATGATCAACACTTCCTACTTGGCAGCAAATCCGCCGCGCAAGAACAGGTAAATTTCTTTATCTTCCTGATTCATTTCCATAAATCCCTCCTGGGACGAATTATTCCATAAATCGCCTGAGGGGGATTTTTTCATATTTTGTTTATTTTGTTTCTTTTCTTTCATTTTTATCACATATCGATATTCTACTCACAGAGTTATATAATTTGTCTCAATAATCTATATATTATACATAAAATCAGTATAAAACGCCCCCATTTTTATGTAGGTAATATCATAAATACTTTACAAGCACTTTATCGTACAGTCTTTTCGCATTGTCCTTTGTGCCTGGCATAATAGGAAATCCCTTATATTCCATTGCCATCTCAACATCTTTAAGAAGATCTAATTCATATTGACTTTTTGAAGGAAACCATCTCTGCTGTTCGTAATATTCTGACAGGTACTCCTGTTCAGTTTGACCGGGTGTTGGAGTAAATAATCCGTGTTTCTTATCAAGTTCTGCAATCTCCATCATTGTTGTATAACCTGACCTGCTTATTATGAACTTCGCGCGGTTCATGAGAAGGTTCTTTTCTTCATGCGACACATACGATTTCACAGTAGTATACTTATCAAGCTTTTTTTCAAAATTGTCATGGGGACGTCCGAGAAGCACTACTTTCTTGCCGGGAAGCTTATGCACCTGGGGCAGCAATATTTCCTCAAGCTTACTTCTCTGAGGTTCCGGACCTGAAATACTGATCAGGAAATCAAGGTCTTCAGGTACATCCATTTTATGAGACGGACATAGAATTCCAGCATAGTATGCTTTCGCATTCGTTGTTCTTCTTGTTGACTGGCACAGCTTCCCGCTAAGACAAACAGTATCAGGGTTATTATCTAGAATGATTATACGCTCGAATCTTTTATGAAAAAATTCATTAATTTTAAGGGAAAACTTTTCAACAGGTTTAAAGTAATAAGGAAGGCTGAACCGTAACTGATGTGATATAAAAAAAGAAGGAATTTTATCTGAATACACACCAGGACGGCTATCACATATCACCATGTCGTACTTATTGTTTGATAACAAGCTATCCGCAATTTTTTTTTCATCAAGAAGTGCCTTTGATAAAATCGGTAGGCTTAGAGCAAATTTCGGCAAAAAGAATCTCGTTGAACTATAAGGAGGTGGATAATCCGGGAATAAGATAAAGTGACAATCGGGAAACTCTTTTTTCAACATTTCAAGAGAACCACCACTGGTTGCAATTGTTACCTCATGACCATGATTTAGCAGTTCTGTGATAATCGGGGTAACCCGGCCAGCATGACCCAGTCCCCAGCTAAGGGGACTTATAAATATATGCGCCATATTTCAACCTTTATCCGTTGTTTTCATTCCATTTTCTCTTACCTTTGACATTCAGTATAATTTCCCCTGTTATACCAAAAAAATACGATAATGGCAACCCGATATATATTGCAGCGCCTATCAATCCAAGCGCTTTTGTCGTTTTAGTGGTTTTATCTATTGCTGAGCATAATATGTCCTGGCTTTTTTCTCCATTCAGGGAATTATATATCATCCTGATGCTTTCTTCTGCTATTTCCCTGCTCCATGACATGCATTCCGACAGGGGAGTTTTGCGTCCGCCGAAGGAAGTTTTTCTATTAAGTATGGATTTGCGAAGTTCCTCAGAAGTTCTCCCCTCAAAAATCGTATATCCGTTGCCTATCATATCTATCGAATGGGCGTCACTGCTTCCCAGCCTTGCCAGTTTTCCGGGAGAGAGGGTCTGAGCCATTAAATTTGAGTAGGCATCACGATGGTATGCATTAAAAACTTCCACGCCGTCCAGTTTTAAATTGTGTATCTTCTTTCCGAGGGAATGGCACTGCGGGCTGAATGGATGAGCTGCTACGGCAACACCTCCCTGGTCGTGTATAAGGTCTATAGTTTCAGGCGCGCCAAGCATGGGTTTGATCTCTTCCTGGATGAACAATGCCAGGATTTCACCGTCTGCGCTTGATATTTCTTCACCTATCACAACCTCGATACCCGCAGCATGCCTTTTAGCGATCATGGCGCCGTTGATTGTATTATGGTCTGTTATGCACAGGATATCAAGTTTTTTCCGTCGGGCAGCCTCGACTGCTTTGGCGGGTTCGGTAATGGATTCGGGGAAATGGAGAAAGGAATATTTTCCAAAGCCTGAACACCTAGTATGCACATGAGTATCTGCCCTACCCTGCTTTTCTTCTTGATTCATGATTTCCATATACTACAATAATCACATTAACAAAATAAAGATAATCTAAATAAAATAAATAATCTATATAGATTCTCAGGTTGGAATTGTGTACTTCGGGAGAAAATATCGAATCCGATGAAAGAACATAAGTATTTTGAAAATTATTAATAATTGATAATCAATGATCGACCTGGTATCGTCGTCATTAGGCAATATGGACGTCAATTTCGATTTTATCCTAAAATTAGCGCTGGCTACTCTTATCGGGATTCTCATTGGTATTGAAAGAGAACACAGGCGCCCTGAAACAATGGAATTGATTGCAGGGATTCGTTCTTTTTCTATTGCCTGCATCGCAGGAATGGTTTCTTCGTACATGGCATTGAAAATCGTGCCTGGAATCCTTCTAATTTCCCTTGCGTTTTTTGCGATAATATCTGCAATATACATTTACATAAAAAATGTAATATTGAAAATGCCCGGGATAACAGGTCCGATTGCATTATATTGTACGTTCCTCCTTGGTGTCTTAATAACTTATGAGTTCTATACTCCGGCAATCGCCGGCGCTGTAATTATCACACTTTTGCTTGCAGAAAAAGGTCCCCTTCATTCATTTTCTACCAATCTTACAGATAATGAAATCTTAAGCGGCGTTCGATTTCTCGCAGTGGTTTTCATACTTTATCCCATTACGCCGGATGAATTATTCATGGGAGTAATTAATCCAAGGACGATTCTCCTGATTGTGATAATAGTTGCGACTATCAGCTTCATCAGCTTCGTCATCATGAAGGAGCTCGGGACAAAAAGAGGTATACCTGTTTCCGGGATGCTTGGCGGGCTTGTGAACAGTGAGGCAACGACAGGAGCCCTTGCTGCGATGGCAAAAAAAAGAACCGAATTGATAGAATCCAGTTACCTGGGGATTATCCTTTCAAATGCTGCTATGCTGGTAAGGAACATGGTCATAGCTTTGATTGTTGACCCGAGCGGAAAAATGCTTTTATTGATGGCTCCTGTGCAGATTGTAATTATCCTGTTTGTCCTGTTTGCTGCAGTCGCAGTTATTAAATCAAGTAACCACATGATTTCAAACGAAACCATACAATTACAGTCTCCGTTTGCGCTATCTCCGGCGATAAAATTTGCTTTCGGGTTCACAGCATTATCTTTTATTTCAAGATTCGCCTACCTATGGGCGGGTGCTGCAGGAGTTTACGCGACTGCGCTGGGTGGATTAATAAGTAGCGCAGTGGTAACCGCATCAGTGACGGCGCTTGCAGTAAGCGGTAATATTTCATACAATACAGCTGCAATAACCGCTGTCCTTGCATGTATAATAAGCACAGGCAATAAGATGATGCTTGTAAAATTGTCAGGACCGCCTGAACTTATGCAATTGATAAAAAAGTCCTTCACCCGCGTCATAATATTTGGTACGGTTGTTCTTATTATATGGGCGATTATAATAAATCATAACTTTTAGGGATAAGAATTGCATTTGGGGTATCATATATTCTTGCTTTTTCCATTCCAAGGATGTTCAAACAAACACCGAAACTAACGCGGGAGATAGAAAGAATACTGAGCTACAATTCACCGTCAGGGCTTATCTACTTTGGCAAAAAAGTGTCGACTTGTTCACACAGTATGAGCTAAGCTGAAGCATTGATTTTTGTGTGCTATAAAAAAGTGGTATCATTGCTCAGCCAAAAACTTTTAAACTTTAAACTACCAATACTATCTAAACTGAAGCTTTGATTTTGATTCGGTTTTTATTCTGTTACTAAAATAAGTCCTCGAAATGTATTTAATAATATGATCATGAATATAGATAACTACAAGGTGAAATCTAAGAACGATTTTAAGCTCTCAAAATTAGAGACTTCATCGACATTTAAGCAGCCTGAGAAAAAAGAATTAAAGAAGATGCTCCTTAATGATACGGAAAAAATAGCAGCACTTCAGTATAAATTAAATGCCGAGAATCGCCAAGCTTTATTGATTATTCTACAAGGTATGGATAGTTCGGGGAAGGACAGCAGCATTAAACATATTATGAGTGGTGTTAATCCGCAAGGTGTTTTGGTTCATAGCTTCAAACATCCTTCCGATTTAGAATTAGACCATGATTATTTATGGCGTCATTATTTAAAATTGCCAGAACGCGGACAGATAGCAATTTTTAACCGTTCGCATTATGAAAATGTACTTATCTCAAAAGTACATCCAAAATTAGTTTTGGCAGAACGAATTCCTGGTATTGATTCCATTGAGAAAATAACTAAAAATTTTTGGGTGAAGCGTTATAATCAAATCAATCATTTTGAAAAAAGCATTGCAGAAAGTGGGAAACGTATTTTGAAATTTTTTCTTCACTTGTCAAAGCAAGAACAATGTAAACGTTTTTTAGAAAGAATTGAAAACAAAGAAAAACATTGGAAATTTTCTTCCAGCGATATTATAGAGCGAGATTATTGGGATGATTATCAAAAGGCATATGAAAAAGCAATAATAAATACCAATACAAAAACTGCTCCCTGGTATATCATCCCTGCTGATGATAAATGGTTCACGCATTTGTTGATTGGAAATATTATTTCGCAAGAGTTGAAAAAGATGAACCCGACTTTTCCTTCTATCGATAAAGAAGAAGAAGAATTTATGTTGCAGGCAAGTGAAAAGTTAAAAAAAGAAAGCTGTAATGTAAAAATAAAAAAAGCTTTGGCATGATAAAAATATTTCATTATTTATCTATAGGATTTTATTGAATATATTTAATTATATAGCACCCCAGCTTTTAACGATGTCGATCAGCGCGAGTGGCTTCTCATATACCACCTCCACTTTTCCATGATCAAGATACACCAAGCCTGCATTTCCATCCAGGGTGATTACATTTCCTTCAGAAAGCTCCCGCCTGCCCAGCCGGCACTTATGATTGGGAACGTCAATTTCAAGATCAGTGCAGTTCACAATACAGACCTTTCCCATCTGGCGGGCAACTACTGCAGCATGGGAGGTTCTGGCCCCGCGGGCAGTGAGTATTCCTGCGCAGATGGTGATTCCCTGAATGTCATCAGGGGTGACCATCTCCCTTACGAGGATCACAGGCCCCTCAGCAGAGAACCTTTCCGCCGCCTCACCTGTGAATGCGATTCGACCAGAGGCTACCCCGCTGGATGCGGATATTCCCTCAGCAAGGGGAACATCATGAGAGATCACCTTTTGAATACTGATTGATTCAATATCTACTTCCCGAAGCCTCTCCAGCGCCTTCTGCGGCGAGATTATCCCTTCCTGGCAAAGCTCAACGGCAATTCGAAGAGCCGCAAGCTGCGACCTCTTTCCGTCACGGCTCTGGAGGATATAGAGTTTCCCATCCTGCACTGTAAACTCTATATCCTGCATATCTTTAAAATGGGATTCGATCTTCTTCCCCACTTCAAGGAGTTCCTGATCTACCTGGGGCATGGTTTCCCGTAGCTCCCTGCGTGTGACGGCTGATCGTGCACCGGAAACCACATCTTCTCCCTGGGCGCCGAACTTGAAGTCCAGCAGGAGTTCGTTCTCCCCCGCCCAGGGGTTCCTCGTGAAGGCAACGCCTGCCCCAGAACGTGGACCTATGTTCCCATAGACCATGGCCTGCACGGTGACAGCGGTCCCGCGGGCATTATTCACCAGGTTCATCCTGCGGAATGCCTGCGCCCTGGGATTCATCCAGGACCGAAGGACTGCTTCCACAGCAAGCTCCAGTTGTTCATAAACGTCCTCAGGGAGCTTGCGGCCGCCTGCCAGAAATATCCTTTCATATTCCTCTGCAACGAGCTTAAGACTGCTGGATTCCAGCTCCACTTCATCCAGTACACCATTTTTTTTCATGATATCTTTTAAGAGCGATCTGTATTGCCCGGCATCATGCAAGAAAACTAATTCACCAAAGTTTTCCATCAGTCTCCTGTAACAATCCCAGGAAAAGCGGGGATTTCCTGTCAGGAACATCAATCTGCGAAGTGTTTCCCTGTTGAGACCTACGTTTAGCAATGTTTCCATAACGCCAGGCATCGTGACCGGGGCGCCAGATCTCACAGATACAAGAAGCGGTTTTCGTCCACCGAATGCAAGTCCTGTGGATGCCTCTATGAATGCGATCCCTTGACGCAGTATATCTGGCACGTCTCCGGGGAGTTTCCCTCCATTGCGGTAGTATTCCTCGCATATTGAAATGTTCAAAGAGAAGCCGGGTGGAACTGGAATCCCAAGATTTGCAATTCTTGCCAGGTTAGCTGCCTTATTGCCGAAATCTTCAGATGTTATCTTGCCCTGGGGGCTATGCCCGAACGTAACCATTCTTGGAAAATCGCTTGCCATAAAATCTATCTCCTCATGCTTTCAAGAATTTTATCATGCATGATGCCTGCAGCATTCGCAAGAGAGCCTGTAGATGCCATGATACTGCGGGTAAGCTCAAAGCAAACCAGGAATCCCTTATCGCCCCCACTTTCCCTGAGGATCCCTTTCACAGTTTTGCGCCGCGCCTCATCGCATTCCTTTTCCAGGCTCATCACACTATCTGAAGCCCTGAGGAAGTCCGCCATCTCCTCACGGTTGTAACCTTTATGAACTTCCCGGGCAGAAATGAGAGTTTTTAAGAACTCCTGACTGCACCTTTGCGCTATCTCGGCCATTGTATGCAGATCAGCACGGACTTCCCTGGATAATGCATCCGGGAGCATGAGTGTTGCAAAGAACGATGCCTCTTCGAGATGGTCCAGTGTATCGTCAGATGTGTTTATAAGCGAGGTAAAGAACGATGTTTCTTCTATCCTCCTGGAAAGAGTCCGAACCTTCCTCACAAGTTCATCAGCCTGACCTTCCCATACCCTGACTTTCTGTGCACTGAGGGCTGCGAAGTCCCCATCATGCTGGATAAGAGAATCGCTCACCGCGGTTGCAGCCTCGATTATGAGTGATGAATGCTCCTCGCACATTCCCATGAGCTCCTCATATGCAGATCCAAGCTGTCCTAAGAGCTCAGCTTTTATTTCATCCTGAAGGAGAGATCGGGAATCGCCAGCTAAAAGACCGGTCGCAGCCGTCTGGAGCGCCCACTGTAAATATTCCGTGCACTTCTCACGGCCCAGTCTCTGATGAAGTGGCTCTGCGCACGGCACAGACAGCAGAAGGGCATCATAGATGATCCTTTCCCCGCCCAGGTTAAAGAAAGCGATATGCCCGACCTCATTGTCTGCCGCCCATTTAAGGACGGCGATGCGGTCTTTATTGGGAAGAAAATCCCCAAGCCTCTTGCGTGCCCTGTTCCAGTCGATCAGGAACACTATCCTGGATCCAAGGTGGGTGAGGAAAGCCTCAAGATCGCCAAAGTCCCTGGCTGTATATTTTCCTGTCAATAGATGATATACCTCCTTCTCGAACTGATCACTGCCGCGCTTTGATAGTGCCTCCTCCCACTTCATATCCCATGCTTCGAAAAGGCTCTGGAAGAATTTTAGCCTGGGCATATGAATATCGGTGTGCACGATGGATGCAGTCATTCCTTCGATGTTCACCACGAGCATATGCGCATCGGTCAGGCCGATGTCGTTCTGAATAACAAGCCTTGGACCCATGCGCGTGGCTGTTGTCCCCAGGCCGGGGTGATCAAATTTGAGAGGAGCGGTGCGGTTAACCCCCACCATGAACGCCCTGACCAGCACCCTGTCGTCCTCCCCCAGCAGGTAGGTCATGGAACCGTCGATATTTTCCTGTGAGAGCTCTCCCTGCATAGAATTCAGCGTCCTGTGCATGTCCATCACGAGGAGGTGGAGACTATCCCCCCTTTTTCGGTCACCGGAGGTGATCCTTTGAAGGAATTGCTCGCTCAGGATTTCTTCCCCGCCATCTGGCCAACCTTCCAGCAACTCTGTGAGCCGTTTATCATAATCGTTCGCCTTCCCCCGTGCCAGAATAGGAAGATACATCTCATGCATGCATGCTTTTATGGCTGAGAATATCTCTCCTGCATAGGGAATGCGATACGTCCCGGAACCAAGCCCCTCTGCCCCTTGCACCACATTATCAAGTAGTGCATTCTCAACCCCGGAAATTTCCCTTTCTTTTTTAAGACTGGAGAATTCACGGTCCGGATGCAGTGCTCTTGATTGAGCGGTCTGAAGCAGCGTGAAATAGTACTTAATCCTTTCATTGGCGGTGAGCGCCGCGTTCACCAGTTCGGGCAGGAGGAGCTCTTCCTCGCCCAGCTCTTTCAGGATATTCTTCTTCTCGGTCATATATAATCACTAGTTCTTCTTTATTACAGTTGGATGGAGCTTCCTCCTGAATATTTTCTCGAATGTTTTCACGTTCGACTCTAACCTCAAGCTCGCAGCTGCTCTCAGGCCGTAGGGCGAGCACGACTTTCTATATGCCGGCCGAGTACGGGTATGAAAGTTTCGGATTAAGGTGATCAATAAGCATGCACATCGGCATCAATATCGATGAATCCGATGAGATGCTCTGTCGCAGTCATGATACAAGGTCTAATGAAATTGCAAGATCCCGATTGAATACCTTCTCGAACAGATCTCCTTTTTTCATGGCTCTCTTCCTCTCGGTTTCTGCTTCCCCGGAAACAGCACAATTGACGATCACCTGCTCGGGGGAAACTTCAGATGTGATATCTTTAACAAGGCTCTGCTGGGTGAAATCAAGTCCATCTGCCACGCGAAGAATCGCCGACAGCGCCTTTACTTTCTGCCTCTCATCTCGCCGCAGGGCAGCAAAGTTCCGGTGCCCTTTATTTGGAAGTTTTCTCCTGTGGTAACGGGCGATTGAACCTACAATATTGCGCTCCCGTTCATCAAAGGGAAGGTGCTGCTCGGCAAGGATGATGCGCAGTGAGGTCTTGTGATGCCCTTTTTGCCCTTCGATCCACCCGATATCATGAAGTATGCCGGCACACTGGAGCCAAAAGCGTTCCTCGGCACCGAGGCCGTGAAGCTCTTTGAGTTCATCGAAGAGCCGCATTGCCAGCCTTGTCACCTGACTGCTGTGCCCCTCATTATAGGAAACGCTGCGAGCTGTCTTGAGAACCTCTTCAAGGCGGGTTTCATTCTTCTTTGATAGTTCCTGAGCCACCGCATCCGGCGAGAGCCCCTGAAGAGTCATCTGTGCGAAAACCTCAGGAAGGCCGTTTTCCCGTATGGCTGCTGCGGCTTTCTCCACGTCATAGTCGACACGGTAATGTTTCACTTCAAAGGGTTCTATCTGCATAATAGCATAGCTGGCTCGAGGATCTCCATCATCCTGCCTTCCTGCGCCCCCGGGATTAATGAACCATACACCATCAACCTGGCGGGAAAAGGGACGGTGCGAATGTCCGAAGATTATCACGTCAGCATCAGCCAGATGTGCAAAATCACGGAGTTTCTCATCCGGCGTTTCATTGCCGATTTGTTCGCCACCCTGCAAAGGGCTCCTGTGGGTAAGAAGTATTCGCTTTCTCCCAGCCTCCAGTCTGAGTTCCTCTGGCAGAGATTTGAGGTATTTGCGGTTCTTCTTCGAGAGATTGTCATATGTCCACTTGATGGCATTGCGGTCTTCAGGTGGCTCTTCTTTCTCTCCCTCCACTTTCTCTTTCTTTTCCTTTACCTTCAGAACTTTGAGATCGTAATTCCCCGCTACGCTCTGGGCGTTCTCCTTGCACAGTCTCCTGACCACATCATCCGGAAAAGCACCGTACCCCGTGATGTCGCCCACATTCCATATATCTGAAACCCCTTTGTTGCTGGCATCTTCCAAGACAGCCTTCAGGGCATACAGATTGGCATGAACGTCCCCAATGAGTAGAAAGGCTTCGTTTTCTGTGGGTTGAGATAACTCCAGAGCAGGCAAATTTTGCAGTTCCTTTTTTGCTTCAGCTTTCTTTATTTTTGCTTCTGCTTTAGCAGGTTTATTTTTTAGTGCACTTTGCTGAATTTTATGTCTCTCTTCCCACCACGAAGATACTGTGGCGTTCTTACTTTTTGTCTTATCTTTCATATATTTCACGCTCCTTACTTATATTACATTTACCTGATTCTTAGATTTTTCATTGAATATTAACTGGATAAATTGTTTCAGATTATTCCAAATGTTCTGCTCCTGAATATTTTTCCAGTAGGCTGCAAACTCCTCGTATGTCGCACAACGGCGCTCACGCAGGTACTGCTGAAGATGCAGCAGCCCTGGCTCAAAAAACCCAAAGGAGTCGTCATGTCCGAAATAATCAAGAGAATATGCCCTTTCATCCACCATGAATTGAGGGAGGTAATCCATCCATACATCGCAGTCATGCAGATCTCCGAGCATATCCTGGAGTTTCTTGCAGACCGCGATCTGGTTCTCCAATTCCCCTTCGTAAAGGGATGAGAACGCCTCCATCGTGTAGCGAAGGCGCTTTACAGCAATACGCATGGCATGGTGCTCTTTTATATTTTCAGGGATGTAAACTGAAGCCTCATGAACGAATATCTCATCAAGCCGCGATGTTATGAGGACAATCGCTTTTTCATAGATCTCTAGAGAATTGACATCCGCGTTGCAGCTTCCCTTGCGCATCTTACGGCACGACTTTTCCATATTCTCCACCACGCCGCTCTCAAGAAGCCCGTCAATGGCCTTGATCACACGCGGCTGCGTCCGCTCTCTGCGCTGCCTGAGGCGCAAAAGGAAGCGCTGCGCTCCAGGGCGGAGGCTTTCCTCGTTTAGCGTCTCGGTGTATGTCTTAAGAAAAGCGATCTGCACGTCTGCATCCCGTGCTTCCCTGAGAGCGCGAGTGATATTGCGGATCTCTTTTCGCCATTGCCTGTACTTCTTAGGAGGGAAACACTCTTCAAAAAGCGGAAGGCATGAGCGGATACGCCTCGACGCGACCCGCATCCTGTGAATGAACTCAATATCCTTTGCCTCACGCACGCCTTCTATCTCCCTGGAAAGGGACCGAAGAAGTGGGTGAAACGTTTCTGCCCCGAAAAAACAATATCCATTTTTTAAGCTTTCATTTTTCTCAGAAGTTACCGTGCCACAACCCCCTGTTCTCGATCAACCATTCTTGTGAATTCAGCTCCTTCTCTCCAAGAGAAGGTGCAACACGCTCATAAGTTCCATCGCTCAATAACCGCCTTGCTTTTACATTGTCCTTCAGGTGGACATTGAGTATATTCTTGATTATTGCAGATTTTATATCCGGATTCTCCACCGGGAAGAGCGTTTCCACCCTGTCGTCAAAGTTGCGTGTCCGCAGATCCGCACTTCCGAGCAGGACCTCTTCATCGCCGCCATTTCTGAAATAGTATATTCGCGCGTGTTCGAGAAAACGTCCCACAATAGAGGTGACGGTGATATTCTCACTTACACCCGGAATGCCGGGGCGAAGGGCACACAGGGCGCGCACATTCAGGTCGATTTTTACCCCTGCCTGAGACGCCCGGTAAAGAGCCAGGATTATCTCCATGTCACTTAAGCCATTGTTCTTGAAAGCCATATATCCATCCCCGTGCTCTGTGTGGCGCTTGATCTCTCTTTCGATGCGCCCCAGGAATTGCCGTCGTAAATCATAAGGCGCAACGAGCAGTTTGTGATACTTCTGCTTTCCATAATAGCCGGTGAGTGAATTGAAGAGATGGGAAATATCTGCACATATCTGCTGGTTGCAGGTAAAGTAGCCTAGGTCACCATAGATCCTGGCTGTGACGGCATTGAAGTTCCCCGAACTGAGGTAACCATATCGGATTATTTCTTTTCCTTCTCTCCTGACAACAAGGCATAGTTTGGTATGAACCTTCATTCCCGGCCTCCCGTATGCCACATGCACACCAGCCCGCTCAAGTGCATGAGCCCACCCAATGTTTTTCTCTTCATCGAAGCGCGCTGTCAGCTCCACAACAGCAGCAACCTGCTTACCATTCTGCCGCGCCTTAATAAGCGCATCAATAACCGGGGAATTGGCATCGATCCGGTAAAGCGTTATTTTTATAGCCAGCACATCAGGATCCTGTGCAGCCTGATGTAAAAATTTTATAAAAGGCAAAAAACTGTCATAAGGATAGTAGAACAGGACATCCCGGTTGCGCAAAGCCGGGAAAATTTTTTGCCCTTTATCTAACAATGGAGGATTAGAAGGAAGAAAACGGCCATCCTTCAGGTCGGGGCGGTCCAGTCTCATCAGTTCCCATAAATCTTCAGTTCCCATGATACCCTCTATACTACTGACCAGGTAGGAAGGCAGGCCAAGTTTATTGGCAAGCATGTGACGGATATGGTCTGGCATGGATACATCCACTTCAAGCCTCACTGGCAGTCCGGTGCGGCGAAACTCCAGACTCTCCTTGACCTGGGTGGCAAGGTCATCTGCCCCATTCAGATGAGCCTTTATCTCAGCATCGCGCGTGATGCGGAAAAGATAAGATGCAACCACTTCCATGCCTGGGAAGAGCATGTCCAGATTTGCGGCTATAAGATCTTCAAGCATTACGAAGTAGATGTTTTTCTTACTCGCACCAATGTGTTCTTGGGTCTTACCGGTTTCTATTTCTGGCGCAGCGATAAAGCGCGAAAATAAACAGGTGGGTACCTTGACGCGTGCAAACAATTGTTGCTCAAAGTCACCTTGAGTTACCCTTATCACTACGGCAATGTTGATCGTGAGATTGGAAATAAATGGGAAAGGATGAGCTGCATCGAATCCCAGGGGAGTGAGTGCAGGAAATATCTCATATTCGAGGAAACGCCTCAGAAGAGCCTTCTGTTGTTCATCAAAGTCGCCAAATCTATTGATATGGATACCTTCGCTGCGAAGTTTTGGTAGGAGTTCATACCAGCCGCGTGCATGATCAGCAATAAGTGGTTTTAACTCTTTTTGAATCGCTTCCAGCTGTTCTTCAGGCGATATCCTGTCAGGGCGTGCTTTGACTTTCCCTGTGGCGAGTTGCCGCAGCAGGGATGAAACCCGAACCTGGAAGAACTCATCGATGTTGCTTCCACAAATGGCAAGAAACTTCATTCTTTCCAGGAGTGGCTGGCGCTCATCCATTGCCTCTTCAAGCACTCGCCGATTGAATTTGAGCCAGCTCATCTCACTGTTGATGAAGTTTCCGGGATCATCAAGAGAAACGCTCTCTTCTGAATATATATTCATTTGTTGTTGTTCCATAATACAGGCGTCCTGTTGATCAATAGAAAATTTTCGACTTCCCAATCCCGATACTCCCTTTCTCATAATGCAAATTTACGATCCGACCCCAAGTGCTGTTCCATACATAGGCCACTCCTGCCATACCTTATTCTGATCTTACTGAAGATATCTGCATCAGGCGCACGCACCTGCGATATCTAATGCGCTTTGCATCTCGGATTCATACTCTTCTCTTACAAACCCTTTTGATACTTCAAACAAATCAGAAAGCCATTTTTTACCATGATCCTGAAAAAGGATGGGAAGCTTCGCTTCCATCGGTTTAAGCTTGTTTAAGAATTGCCCAACGGTCTGGCATTCGATTAACATCTGGCAGAAAGGGTGTCCTGGATGGGATATGCTGATCGCCTTAAGATATACCGAAGGATCGCCGCTATTCTCAATGAACTTACACATAATCTCAATGGGCGTGTAATCCACCTTCACCACTTCTTTGTGTTTATCTTCTTCACTTTCTACCATTCTGACAAAGTCATCCCAGCCGCCGCCCTTTTCCCATTTTTTAAATCTCTCTTCAATAAGTGACATATCTCTTTGGCGAATCTTTTGAATGAGTTGAAGATCTTTTCTTCGGATATTTTCCCTGAGCAGCTCGATATTATCGAATTTCATTATATAGGTCTCCCAATCCATATATTCAGTTTCATGCGTCACTCCTCGTTATCAGATTATAAAAACGATTGACACTTAATTACTATGCTAATTCTTATGATTTATACTTAATCTCTATAGTCTATATAGAAAATCAGCATAAGTTATGTGATTTAATGATTTGTATTTGTCTTAGAAAACAAGTTATAATCGCATCTCATACATGCAGTGGCCCGGCAGTTTCCCTCTCTATTTTAAGACCGAGAAATTCACTATCCGAACGATGTCCAGGGATTATATTCAGGTTGAGCTTCCTTCTGAATAATTTCTCGAATGCTTTCAAGTTCGACTCCACACCCCACACCTCAAGCTCACAGCTACCCTCAGGCCATATTGCGAGTTCGACTGTTGTTCTGTTTTTCCCCGTGAATTCTGCCTTTTTTATGAGGCCGGTATGGCTTCTGTCGAGTTTCTCGGCAATGCGCAGCAGCATGGATAGGACGATCACGATATTTGCAGAGTGTTCATCAAACTGGGCTAAAGCCAGATCATTTCTCTTTGGAAGCTTCTTCCTGTGGAACCTGGCAACGTTTGCCATTATATTTATCTCGATCTGGTCAAAGCCGAGGAGCTCTGTGTTGCCTATTATGTATTGCGAGTGGAGATGATGACTTTTAAAAGATATGAAGCCACCGATATCATGCAGGAATGAAGAGTATTTCAATAACTCCTTCTCCCGTTCACCCAGGTCGTGCAGCCCGATCCTCTTTGAACTGTCAAATAGCGAAAGTGCAAGAGATATGACAGTGTTGGCGTGTCGCTCGTTGATACTGCATGATCTTCCAAGCTGGAGCACGCTCATCTCCCTGACAGACATCTCCTGGAACTGCGGAAACCCTTCACGTTTTGACAGGTAATCCATGAGCATCCCGTGGACTATGCCCCGGTCGCTGACGGTAATCTCTTCAAGCCCGAACTCCTCCATTATTGTCTCAAGGATAGCAGCACCCCCAACGATTATGTCTGCTCGCTCGGGGTTGATGCCCTGGATCTTCTTTCTCTCATCAAGAGCAAGCGTGCACAGTGTCGAAACTACCTTTCTCAGATTCTTGTAGCCCAGGACGAGGTTTCTTCCTGCGTCACCCTGCTCGTGCATATTCATCGCTATCTCGGCCAGGTTGACGATAGTGCCTGAACTTCCAAAAGCGCACTCTATCCTTGCACTTTTTATGAATTGCGCTGTTTTGAAAATTCTTTTCTTGATATACAGCTTCATCCGTGCATATACATCCTGTGGCACATTTCCTGTATCCCCCTCCTGAATGAACATACTGGTGAGCCTTATCGCCCCTAGCTCAAAGCTGTCGATGTAATATTGTTTGGTCTGGTCACCTATCGCAATCTCCGTGCTCCCTCCTCCTATGTCAATGAAGATCGCTTTCCTCCTGCCAATATGGACACCGCTCGAGACACCAAGATAAATAAGACGTGCCTCTTCCTTTCCAGGTATGACCTTGACTTCCAGCTTCGCCTCAATTTTTAACTGTTTAAGGAATTCTGCCTGGTTTTTCGCCTCCCGTGCCGCAGACGTTGCTACAGCGATGATTTCGCCAGCGCCAAAGGATGTTGCAAGTTCAACGAACTTTTTGCAGACCAGTACCGCTCGCTTCATTGCTTCTGGCTGTAGTTGATGGTTTTTGAACTCATTCTCCCCGAGCCTGACAACCTCCTTTTCCTGCCGAAGCACAGTATAGGAATAATTGAGATTTAGTCTGACGAGTATAAGTCTGATCGAGTTTGTCCCGATATCTATGAAGGCCAGTATCTTTTCATCAAGCTGATTAAGGTTCATTCTTACCTAATTATTATCATTATAAATTTATAGTATATCATGTTTTCTACTGTTTCCATTTCCATCTCCTGAAAGACGATTGGGGTAATGACTCAACCTTCTAAAATTAAAGCCATTAAACAATGTTTTCATTCCGTTCATATATTAATCAGAAATTATTAAATAGGTTATGTATATAGATTATATAGTGTCTTATAGTTTGTATTAAGATATATTATACGATGAAGATATTATAACATAAAGTATAATGATAAGACCAAAACCAGAACAGAAATAACTGAAATTAACCTTCTCTGCAAGTTTTACAAGGGAATTTATTGTCAGTAAACCAAAAATGAATGAGGCAATTATTCCGGGAATAATTAAAACATCAAATGTACTGTTTTTCAGTAATCCGAGCAGGACTTCTACTCCCAGAACAGCAGGAATACTTACAAGAAAGCTAATCCTCAACGCCTCTCTCGCTGAATAACCCCTGAACATCAATGTTGAAACTGTTGTCCCTGACCTGCTCAAACCCGGAATAGCCGTAAAACCCTGGGCAATTCCCAGATAAATTGAATCTTTTAAAATCAGCTCTTTTTCAGTGTTTTTCTTCTTTTTAGCAGTCCACTGGAATATTCCTGTCAGAATCAGGAAAAATGCTATTAACAGCATTGCTGCATTGCCCGCAAAATTAAATTTATCAAGACCAAATAATAAAAGCGGAGTTCCAATAAGACCTGTCAGTAAGGTTGTGACTATGACAAAGCTCGTTAACCGGTTTGCCTCTGTATCTTGTGCCGGGTTTTTAATGTAATTTTTAAGATTTTTCAATATTTCAAGAATTTCTCTTCTATAATAAACGATAGCTGCAAGTAAAGTGCCTATATGCAGCCATAACGCAAGCACAAGAGCTTCCGAAAGGGTTTTGTCGAAGAATTTGACCATAATAAGAGCTTCAACGCCCTTGCTTGAGACAGGAAGCCATTCAAGTATCCCTTGCAGGATCCCAATTAAAATATAGCTTAAAGCATCCATATTCCTCTATTTCTTTAAATCGACTCTTATTAATTCTTTCTTAAATTAATATATCTTTCACACACCTAAATAATAAAAAGATACCGCCGGGAAAAGTCTCAGCGGTTCATATTTCAACGCATTTTACTGTTCAAGAGCTTTTGCCATTACCCCATAAATGTCTGTATTGTCAACAGCCCTATCCAAAGCTTTACTGCCCGGCCCCTGGCTCCAGATAATAGTATCTACACCAGTATGCTCAAGACTTGTCCAGCCGGCGTCAACAGACTCTCCGGTATTGAGAAGCCTATTCGGGCCGTTTATAGCAAACCCGCCTGTTTCGTGGTCAGGCACTACAATAAGAAGCGTATGCGATTTTCTCTCCGGGCTTGCATTGATCCAGTCCAGAACAACTTTTACTGATTCATCAAAAGCAAGGGTTTCACCGATCTGGTAATTCAGGTCATTGGCATGGTTTGCCCAGTCAACCTGGGAGCCTTCGATCATTATGAAGAAACCATCCCTGTCCTTTTCCAGAATTTTCAGGGCGTCAATTTGTCATTTCCGGCAATCTCGGTTCCGTTGTTCCGGGTACACGAAGATAGTCGGAGGTCATACCGCTGTCATTGAAAAGTCCCAGCAGTTTCCTTGTTCCGTTTGCAACGGCAGAGTCCATTCCTGTTTTGGTATAGACCACTGGATAACCTTTTTGCTTTGCTTCGGTAATGAAGTCACCAGAAGTACCACATGCATCGGACTTGGTTGAATTGAATTTTGTAACACCACTTCCCAGCATTACATCAACCCCTGTAACCTCAATATACTGCCGCGCTATTTCATTCTCGCAGTTTCTGTCCTTAACATGTGCCCCAAATACCGCCGGAGTGGCATGGGTGATTGTGGAAGTAGCCACAAGACCTGTGGCTTTACCTTCTGCTTTAGCCAGTTCCAGGATGCTTGGATTAAAGGGTTGGCCGTCGACGTGATAACAGATTTCGCCGTTATTGAATTTTTCACCGCATGCCCAGGCTGAGCCGGCAGAGGCAGAATCGGGTATGATACTGTTTGCCGAATAGGTTCTCTGGTATCCGATATTCTCCAGTGTTTCAAGATTAAGGGAAGCCCCATCAGGTCCGTTCTTATATATCCGGGCTGCTGTCACATCTGCCAGGCCCATACCGTCAGGTACCATGAAAATGATATTTTTAACTTCGTGATCGTTCTCCTGGTGTTTTTCGGATTTCAGCTGTTCGTTCTTATTTATACTCGCATTTATAGATGGCACAAATATAGCTGGCAGCAGCAACAATGCCAGAAGGTGCGCTAATCTTGATTAATTTATCTATCCTCATATTTTATTCCTCCATTTCTTATGTTTATAGCAAAATCAATGATTTTGCCTTCAATGTATTTATGTTAAAAAGTTTATATATAATTTATCAAAATAATCTATATAGTTCTATATATTGAAAAATCTACATTGGGTGACATTTTAGTATATAATCGATAATAATGCCTGACTATATTAAAATTATGGATTCACTATTGGCAGAACTCTTCCTGTATTCTTGACTTAATCTCATCCCTGACCTTCCTGAATGCAGAAATTATCTCTTCTTCAGACCCTCTCACCGCTGCCGGGTCATTAAAACTACAGTGCAAATGGCGGGCAATGCCTGGGAAAACAGGACATGTCTCCCTGGCCCCGTCGCATGTGGTTATTAAGAAATCAAAATTCATCCCCTGAAATTCATCTACCGATTTTGACCTGTGCCCTGAAATATCAATGCCGATCTCTGCCATGACCTTTATAGCAATTGGATTTACAACCGAAGGTCTTACTCCAGCACTGAATACCTCAAATTTACTTCCTTTTAGATTCCTCAGAATCCCTTCCGCCATCTGGGAACGGCAGGAGTTTTCTGTGCATAGGAATAACACTTTTTTCTTCATTGTTTCTCACAGTATGTTTAATTGTAGTTTAAGGTTGATATCTTCTTAGCGCAATTTCCCTGTGCCACATTACCCTTGCTCTGGGTCTTTCAAATTCTGCTTTGCATGAATGGTATTTGTATTTTTTTGTGGATTTAGCACGGGATATGCTGAGTTTGTTGCATTCAGGACAGCATTTGCGTAAACGTTGTTTCATGACTTTATCTTGTTTTTAAAGCAGTTGAGCGTATTTTGTTCTTTTCAGGAACGCTCGATATGATCTTTTTTTCCGGGACTTTATACGCCCGCCTGGTGGAACATTTTATGTATAATATGTCCTCCCGAAGACTCCTTTCGATAAAGAGAATATCCCCTTCCTGTATTTCACCTGATTTGAGCTTGAATTTTACTGTATCTCCTGAAGAATATTTCACACATTCACCTCATAAAAATTTTGTTATTTATTTTCATGGATCATTCCTCCTTATATCGGAAGCAAAATCGAATGATCTTGCCAGTTACAGGTAATCTAAAAAGTTTATATAGCTTATCAAAATAATCTATATAATCTATATATTATCAATATTGCTGAATAAGAAAGTTTAAAAAATAATTGAGGTAGAAAAGTATTTAAAAGATAAAGTTATCTTTTCACACATGACTGGAAATATCAAAGTCCACGAAAAGGATAAACACATATTCGACATGCTTCAAGCTGAATTAACGCTCAGGACTGGTAAAAAGATACCCCAGCAGGAGTTGTTCTCCAGTATAATAGAGTTTGCAAGATCAAAGAAGGAGAACTTTTTTAGCAGGCTCTTTAAACTTCCTCTTTCTGAAAAAGAGATTAAGAGAATAAAAAGTCTTCAGAGTGATTGGGACATCACTACGACTGAAAAAGAGATCGATATGGCAGTTTATGGGGCGCAAAATTGAGTATTTTCATAGATACCGGGATTTTCATCGGGTATGTTAACAAAAAGGATGAGCATCATACCCCTGCCACTCATCTTGTTGAAGATATTATGAAAAATAAATATGGCCCTGCATTTACATCGGATATGGTTTTTGACGAGTTGATGACCTTTATACTTTATAAAACAGGGGATATCGGGAAGGCGGTAACAGTCAGGGATCTGATACTTGGCAATGGAGAAAAAGATGTTCCACGGTTTATGAATCTCATTTTTGTAGATGTGGATATATTAGAGAAAAGCTGGAATACTTTTGTGAAATATTCAGGTAAAAAGTTGAGTTTTACAGATTGTTCCACTATAGAGTTGATGAAAAACAGGGGCATTGAGCATCTGGCGAGTTTTGATGGTGGATTTGATGGGATAGTGGATAGGCTATAACAGATAAATAGTTGAAAGAGAAAGGTCATGAAAGTTACGCTACCATAAATCTCATCAACTCAAACATCATGTCACCATAGAAAACAGCTGTGAAAAAACCTAACGTTATAGGGATCATAAAAGGCAATTCCGGGGTCACCCAGACCTCATCTTTTATGAAACACTTCCCTGAAAGATCCTTTAGCTCCCTGATTGTTTTCTCGTTAATTTCCATACCGCCCCATTTAAAAAAGGATCTGACCCTGCTATCTGTCATTTCAAAACCCTGGATCAACCGGATATGTTTGCCTGCAAGGTTTGAAATTCTCGTCTTATAACCCATGAAAATGTATGCCAGATTATCGAAATTCAACCCCGTTTCCGCCAGGTTATATAAAGCCAGCCCGATGGGAACGACGACCATCAGCAATGCTGCATTTGCTAATATACTCAGGGCAAAAATATCCTAGATTGGTTTATTCAGTGGAAAAGCATATCCCAAAGCCTGGAAAGCCGGATAGGTCGGAATGATCAATGACATGACCATTAGCGCTTTGACGTCAGCCCCGCCGAATGCGCCGATATAAAAAAGGAGATAGGCAAGGATGATGATGAATCCTGCTGAAAAAATTAATGGACGCAGAATAGGTTCCTTGTATAGCGAGAACTCGTAAGAGATAAAAAAAATACAGCCCGCCAGCATTGCCAGCCATACTTTGTTTGTCACGCTGCGCTTTTTAATATCCCAATAACATGCTTAAAGCAGAAACGGTGTGCAGAATACGATCTTTAAAATATCGAGCATGCTCTTTTCCATCAAATCCTCTGATTTTGTACGTTCAAGCCATAAAGCTGATATAATTTATCTAAATATTCTATATAGTCTATTTAGAATAGTCGAACAATTTTTTTAATAAAGAAGAACGCGATATAACGTTTTCTTCAGGGACTTTATAAGCACATCCTCTGAAACCGTTGATATACAGGATCTTTTTATTGTGGATCATGTCAATAAACCGGACATTCCCTTCCCTGATTTCTCCTGATTCGAGCTGGAATTTTACAATGTCTCCAACAAAGTATTTCATACACGTATACCTTTTAAAAAGTTTATATAATTTATCAAAATAATCTATATAGTTGTATATATTATTTATATATTTTATATCCGATCCGGGCTTCAGTAACATAGATAATCTCACAGGACCAACGCCTCTGTCACCTGCTTGTACTTGTTGTCCAAAAGAATTCGCTCCCAAAACTATTTTTCTTTTCCACTCAAGGCAATAGTATCCCCATTGTTAATAGTGCCGAGTGCATATTATATTCCAATATCATCCTTGCAATTTCGGCTATAGCAATTATTATTGCGATATTCCTGTCAGGATGGTCTGTTATGCAAAAAAGAAATGTAAACTGACTATCTTCGCTGATCTTAGTGTGCACGCTGCATTACTGGGGCAGTTTTCTTATATTGGACTGGATCTTTTTGGGAATCTTTAGTAAATTGAGCCAGATGCGGTGGGATTCCATCGTTATTCTATTAGCTGTTTTGTTCTGCATAATTTCAACCTCCTTCGGTGAAGATGATATATATAAATATAAAATTAATGAAAATAATATACAATTAATATAACTAACTATATACCCCTATTGTTTCTATATAGAGTCCTATAGACTATTTTAATTTTCATGAGCATGAAACCGGTGCCTTCCTGGTTAGAAGTTCGAGCTGGCTGGAGACACCTGTTTATTGGGAAATAAGCCCTTTAAGGAGTCAATAGAACCAGGGTTTATCAAGGGCTTCACATTTTTCCTACGGGTTGCGATAAGGTGGCAAAATGCATGAAAGCCGCCGTGTTACTCTAATTTCATAAACTATTTCAAGATAATCCTTATAAACTATAGAGAGTCCTATAGTCTATTTTTATTTTTGTGAACATGAAACCTGCGCCCCTATCTCCCTATTTGGGGGCACGGTTTCGACGTGACAGAAGCCCTTTGTATGGAAAATGAATGATAAAGTAGGGCTTCATTTCCGATTGTTTGGTAGCCAGTGTGAGAACTACCAGAGTTAATCTAATATTGGAAACTATAATAGGATAAGCATCACAAACTATAGAGGGTCCTATAGATTATTTTTTCTTTCATGAAATAATAAAATGCAGGCTTTCCATAGAGGTAGAAGGAGGGTGTAGGGTGTTATGAATAGAAAGCCTGGTATGAAGCTCCTGTGATGGAATAAAATAAAGACGGTTTTACGGGCTTCATGTTTCATTGAACATCCGGCAGGAGTATAAAACCTGCTTAAATAGAAAATATAGAACTATATAGTACTGGAATTTCCACGATATCATCAGAAAAATTGATGTTGCTGGCTTCCATTCTTTTTTTCTCCCCAAAAAAACAAAAGCCAGGACATCGCCAACTATTACGATAACATTGGATTTTTCAACCCTTAAACTGCATTTGTGGAACAGGGATACGATTTCATCCAGGCGTTGGATACCCTGGTAAATGTTTCAGCATACATCTTTCCCACATTCTTTACAGGCTCCAGGATATCTTTAAACGGGCGGTTCGTCGGAGTATTCTCAAAGAAGTTATCAAATGCCTTTACATAGGTTTTTGCCCAGAGAAGATAAAATTCTTTATATACCTCAGGATCAGCCTTTTGTTTTGATAGTTCATTGGCCTTTTGCGATATTTTTTCAAGTGCTGTTATCCAGAACCTGATAAGGTTCAGATTAACAGTTGCATTCTGCACGAAACTCTCCAATATTTCCTTTGAAGACTTTGTTGACTGGATATCTAACTTGCCATAGGTCTCATAATAAGTATTCAGCCATAAGGTATAAAATTCCTTATAAGCTTCGGGTCTGGCATCTCCTCTGGAAAGTTCTGCAGATTTTGCAGAAAGTTTCATCATGGGATCCAATCCCTGGCTCGACCTGGAGTACTTCATGGGTCACTCTGGAATTATCTTCCATCTGGGCGACCCATGACCTGTAAATTTTATTTGACTCCTCTGCACTGATCATGAGTTTCTCAAATGTTTCCTTACTGGATTCCAGAGTTGGGATTTGAGTAAATTTACTGGAACTGTTCTGGCAGGTTTTTACCCACACATCATAAAATTCCTTATATTTTTCTGGTGAGGCATCTGTAGAGAGTTCAACCATCTTTTCAAACTGTTCTCCTGTGGTTTCAAGCCATGGCTTGTAAAGCTTTAAGTAGGAATCTTCCCACATTTTTGAAATAGCCGTATAACTGTCTTCCCATGTCTTGAAAATATCCTTATTTTCTTCGTTTATATCTTTTCTTTCGTCAGTTTTTTTAACCATAGGGATTACCTAAAAACAACTTATCTAAATTAGTCACTTTTTGGACTAATTGTATAATTCCATTTTGGATGTAAATCATGAGATTTCAAGTGCAATTTTGCTATAGCTTCATCTGTAAATTTTATTC
>Ga0209540_10000434_pt1 | contig 40270 bp, 42 predicted proteins | sample BarGraIncu01121A_FD_184501 | JGI IMG/M metagenome (GOLD analysis project Ga0209540, IMG submission 184501) | Arctic peat soil microbial communities from Barrow, Alaska - Barrow Graham LP Incubations 011-21A (SPAdes) (version 2) | ecosystem: Environmental > Terrestrial > Soil > Wetlands > Peat... | reverse complement strand
GAGATTTGACAGCAAGCCCTTCCTTTCGGTGGGCGACGTAGTTGTCTAGTTCATCTTTAGTAAAGGCGAGTTTATTGTCCGGCTCGAGTTTTTGTGGCCCTTGCTGTTGCTGGAGCTGCAGCCATTGCTCCAGCGCTTCGACCTTTCTTTTGTCCAGCTCGTGCTGTTCTGCTTTCCGCTCGTATGCAGCTTGATCGAGCAAGTAAGAATAGTCCTGCACGCTAGTGGAAAAGAGTAATCGTTTTTCCCCCTCTGTTAGTTCATCATTGTTGTGCAACTTTTCGATAATGTTGTGCAACTTTTTGATTTTGGACTGTGCGTCATCCGCCATAATTACCGCGTCAGATTGCAAAAAGAAAGGCGTATTTAAAGAGATTTGAACCAATTGGTTGGACTGCAGCTTTCGTAACGAATCTACGGCGACAACAAATCGTAGTCCATATCGCGCACATCGGCTAAGCCTGAAATCGCACTTGTCTGTATCTCTATGCCACTCTCCTTTACTGCTGCCATAGAGTTTATTCCACCAATTATCGCAACTCCGATGTGGCCCCGACTAACTGGCATTTCCAGAAGATCTGAGTTAGGTTCGCCAACCTCCAATATCCCTTTAAACCCAATATCCATCAAATCTGAAAGCAAATTTTCAAGCTGAGTCCCCGCTGCCATGGGCACTTCACGGACACTTGCCAAGACCTTGCCAGATCCCGTATTGATCATATCTAACACAGATGTGAGTTCCTGAGACATAAACACGTCAAGCGGGTCCAGCGTAGTCGAATCGTACCGTAGAATGTCTGTAAATCTCACTGGCGTTTTTTCGGTTACCTGAACAATGCCCCCACATAGCGGTTTTACTGGAATACCTGCCTTAAGGAGCACGCCGTCGATTGTGATGCTACAAATGGTGAGTATGCCGATGAAACCTTTTTGAATTGAGACGCCGCAGAAACTTTCACCACCTTCGATAATGCGCACATATGGCCCAACATTGAGTCCAGCTGCATACACGCGCTTAAATATTTCCAAAGCTCGTTCTAAATCATGTTCAGCAACGACTGCCGTGTTGAAAGCTATGGTGCCGGCACCCGACCGTGGATTGAAAGTTGTGCCATATATAACCTCACCAATTTTTGACGACATGAACTTGAGAGTCATTCAATGCACCTCTTGGACTAACGGGTTAAAGTCGCTCAAAAAGGCCCTCGACTGCATATTTTCCATCATTACGGGCTATGGGCGTATACCTTTTAATTTCTTCAATCGAGAAACCAACTTGCTTTGTTATGTAGCGATGCCAAACATCCGGCCAAGTTACGAAATAAGCGGCCTTTGATTTGCCAGACCCCATTCTCAGTTCGACGGCGAGATACCCAGTTCTGCCAGATCTCTGTATGAAATCCTGCATTTTGGTTGCCTGATGCTCACCTCGCCTGTTGACTGAAAAGTGCTGCGAGAAATATAAAGCAGCAGCGCCTTTGGCAGCTGAGATGCTTTTACATTCAATGCCGAGATACAGTCGGCGATCTGACGAATCTACCAAGACATCAAGCATCTGTTCCGAAAACTGATGTTGTTTCATCCTGTATGCGATCGCATCGAGGGCATTTTCGCTGAAATAATCGTTAAGTGATCTAACGAGCTCTCTTTCAAAATTGCTCATTAGCCGGATTTTCATCCTACTACTATAAAGGATGTCCGCTGGATAACTAACGAGCAAACGTAGAGCAAAATGGTGCTTGTCTTCAACTCTGAGCGTCCCTTACGCTATGAAGAATTTAGTTTGGTGACGTTTTAAAAAGCCTTCTGCTTCAAGTTTTTGAAGATTGCTCGAAATTAATTGAGGATCTACGTTAAGCCGTCGTATTAAATCAGCTTCAGTGATACCAGAATGAGCAATTATCAAAGAGATTATCTTGCCCCGCAATTGCCTATTGGAGCCTTCAAAAGGCACCTGTTTCTTATATTGGGCGCTATTTCGGCTTGGATTTTTGTGCTGCTTCTTCAACATCGCACCATAATCCATGAGCGCGTAATACCATTTACGGGGGTTTGACCGATCAAGCGTGCACTCGACTAGCGGATAGAGTTTATCGTCTTCTACGCCTTTTTCATCGGCGTAAAAGGCGTGGATGAACACTGTTCTTATATTTGTCTCGATAAAAACTGACGGTATGTCGAACGCAAAAGTTCGTATCGCACATGCAGTCGCGTGTCCTACGCCCGGCAAACCTACAAGGGCCGAGTAGTCGGAAGGCAGCTTTCCTACAAATTGTGTTTCAACGGTTTGAGCTATTCGTTTGAGCGCGATTGCTCGCTTATTGTATCCTAAACCGTGCCAAACCTCGAGCACATTTTTTAGCGGAGCGTGTGAAAGCGCTGAAAAACTCGGAAAGTTGTTTAAAAACAACTGATACTTGACAAGTGCCCGCTCTACTTGGGTTTGCTGCAACATAAGCTCGGAGACGAGAATTTTGTACGGATCGCGAGTCTTTCTCCATGGAAGAACTCGACCTTCGCTTCGGTAATGTTTATAAATCCGTTCTTGAAAACTTGTGATCTGTTCAGAACTTAAATCGCAAATTGTTCGCCGACTTTTTCCGTTATGTTTGATAATATCAGCTCCGGCTGCTGCCATAGAAGCGAGGACCGTTACTTTCGTCGTTCTGTCTATAGGCTTCTTAAGCGAATTCGCAAGGCTGCGATGTTCAATGGTTTAAGGATACACCCCGCCATCTTATAGTCTGAGACACTTGTTCTGTAGCGCTCTCGGTACAAACCCGACAGGGCTGTTTCACTCAAGAAAAAGAGACAGTTAACGCTTCTAATAAACGTTATTGTAGTTTATTATCTGATTGACATATCAACGCAGTCAAGCTAAGACAAGTGCGCTTATTTTGGACAAAAATGGAAGGCATCACACGGAGTGTTGGTCTATGTGACCGCAACTGCTTCAATCGACTTTTGCCTGAACTAAAAAAATCGAGACATTAATGCTCTCAAGACGCTGGTTCAGTCGAATTTCAAGACGAATTCACATTTTTTGCTCGTCTTTTGCTATTCTTTATTGCAACAAAAAACTGCGACTGACAAGACAGTAGTCCACAAGCCGTCGGCGCCAACAACCGCAGTTGTAGCAACGTTAAACGTTTCCTTCGGCTTAGAGTCGGTCCCTGTCTCGTACATACTCGACGCCAATCTCTCAGCGTAGGCGCCTGAGCTCTCTGTCGGCTCGCCAAATGCGTGGTGCTCCGAAATATAGCCAGACTCATTAGGATTCGTAGGAATTGCGCAACCTAATGACGCTGAGATTCTCCGATTCGGTTCATTAGACGCTAGTCTAGACATCACGCAGAATACTATCTCTCCAGGAAGCAGTTGATTGAGTCCAGTATCCTTCGCGATAATTTCACAATTTGGCGGCAATATTGAAGTTACAGTGACAAGATTAAATTTCTCTATACCTGCATCTCTCAAAGCTTTTTCAAAACTCTCTAGGTGTTCCCGGTGGGTTCCAACACCGGTCACAAAAAAGACCTTTTTTGGCAATAACCTCATCTTGACTATCACGCCCCCTTAAATCGTGTATACAGCAAAACATATCATACTGTAAGTGTTTTTAACCTTTATGCAAAGAATGGTGCTCGAAGTAGTGACTTTGATTGTTTCTGTTGCCTTTTTCATAGCATTACTGCTCTCCGTTCATTTATCTAACGCTGGATCGCTCGGATATATATTTGGGATCCTTTTATTTGTGATAATTGTCAGTATCGCCGGGATCAGAATTGCCGCCTATGAATAACAAAGCAACCTGCTATAGAACGAGTTGAGACGATTACTGCCGATCTGTCCTAGATAGTAGGGCCTAGTATGAAAACAAGAATAGAACGCATCCAAATAGACACCTTAGGCGGCGTCCAAATAATAGACATTACAAACCATGTCCAAGAACTTCTTACAAAGAGCGACTTAAAAGATGGCTTGGTTACGGTTTTTGTTCCCGGTTCAACTGCAACTGTAACAACGATAGAATACGAGCCAGGCCTCATCGCAGATATGGAAAAGGCGCTTGATCGCATAGCTCCAAAAAACGGCCACTATGAGCACGACCAACGATGGCATGACGGTAACGGACATTCGCATGTTAGAGCAGCGTTTTTGAAACCAAGCGTCGCAATTCCATTCTCAAACAAAACATTAATGCTTGGTACATGGCAACAGCTAGTGTTCATTGAGCTCGACGTCAGGCCTCGCAACAGGACTATAGTTGTCCATCTTATGGGCGATTGAGCACGCTTAAATCGAATATTAACTGAGCGGCACGTTCGATAGCTTCTGCCACGATGAACGCTTCTTCGAGGTTGGTCCCGACAGCAATCAACCCATGATTCTGTAGAAGAACCCCTTTACAACCCAAGATCCCGCGTGATACTGCTTCACCTAAGTCGGAAGTACCTGGTTCTTCGTAAGGAATCAACGGCACACGACCTAAGAGGTGTTTTCCCTCAACATCTGGTGACTCTAGGTCATTGCCCAAGCAGGATAATGCCGTCGCAAAGCGCGAATGAGCGTGCACAATTGCAGAAGATTCCGTTGCTTTGTAAATAGCTAAATGTGTCAGCAACTCGCTTGAAGGATGTTTTCCTTCAAGATGTTCCCCCATCATTGTCACCACAGACACATCATCTGGTCGAATTCGATAGCGAGGAACCTTTGTTGGAGATATGTACACGACATGTTCAGCCCGTACGCTTATGTTGCCGCTTAATGATGATGTAAGACCGCGCTCATATGATAGAGCCATATATTCCGTGATTTCCTTTTTCAATAATAGCGCCCGCGTTTCTATCGTTGCCAATAAAGAGCCTCCGGTTTAGCTTTCGCGCTTTCAGACTCGCTTCAGAAGTCTGATGACTACACTAAATGAACGATCCTAAGCAGTTCGACGGTGATAATGATTAACGTTCCAAGTCCAACCATCTTGGCAACCGACATTATATAGTTCTGTTTCGAAATGTATCCTGAATACACCCCCAAGGCAACTAAGGTGATCAAGCTTAAAAAGCCGGAAACGAACGCCGAACCTACCCCCAATATCCACGGCGCTAACGGGACAAGGCTTGCCAGAAAGCTGGCGCCGCCGTGAGTTAAGGCATCCTTTACGATTCTTTTTTTACTTTGAGATTCGACGTACGTGTTATTTAGCTTCCTCAGAAGGGATTTCTCGGTCTTAACGAGCTTTCCATGCTCAATCGTACTCTCCGCCAAATACGACCCCAAGCCGTTGGTTAACGCCAGCGCAATCGCGCCTCCAAACCCGGCACTAACGACAATTGAGTTAGAAGCGCTTACTACTGAAACGCCTAAAATTATTCCAAGCGTGGCAAGAAGCCCGTCAATAGATCCAAGGATTACATAACGCCCTTCCTCAATATTAAAGCTCATGGACGTAATATTATAGAAAAAACTTCTGTGCTGAGGTTAAAAACTAAATTTCCGGCTGGAATTCATCCGCGATCGTGAAGCGTTTCTTCCTCTTCGACGAGTTTTTTCCCAGCGATGATCTCGTCGACGCTATGAACAACTCCACCCAGATTCTCAATAGTCTGTTGTACCAAATCGTAATTAACGTTGGGACCCTCAACAGTTATTTTTACGTTTTCAGTTTGCTGATCGACTTCATAGAGGCTCAAATTGACGCCGTCGACGTCTTGCAGATCCCCTATCGCGCTAGCCACCTCGACGTTTGTAGGCTCATGAGGTTTCAGTACGTCGAGCACTAATCGCTTAATTTGAGACATTTCTCAACCGATCACCGTTGTAAATAAACAGACTTATTCTTTATAATGCTATTTATGATTCAGAATTAGCGCATTTAACGAATCGCGCCACTTTAAGAGATTATAGCCTCGACATTGTAACAGAATAATCCGATCTTCTTGCATAAATGTAACGTTGAGTGTACTGTTCACAATCGATACTGCTTTAATATCGCTGTTTTGTATGAGATATGCACCGGACGAAAAATAGGGCTTTATATAAAAGCACTTCTGATACAGCCTCATTGCCGCTGGTCTCTTAAAAGTGGTCAGCAAGCGGTTTGATTCCACATCTTTCAGATTAAGCAGCATTGCAGTCATTGTCGCCAAGACAGGATGACGCTTTGCGACCTTCTTTACGTTTTTCTTGCTAAAAACCGAGCCGATATAACGCTTGCGTACAATAGCTCGAGCTTGCGAGAGAAGCGATACTGCCGTGAAGCTAACCAAGAGCACAGTAAATATGACTGTTATGATGAAGACGTAGAGCAGCCCCGGAAATAATTGCACCATGTGGGTTATTTACCCTCCAAACAAGTTTGTTCGAATAGTTGTCACAATAATGCGAACATACTTCGTCCTGCAGATTTGTGATGTAGCTAAAGCTAGGTCTTTGCAAAGCTGTCCCGACAACTATCAAGATTCGACAGTCTTCATTTCTCCAGCTTGCGTCTCTCGCGGTTAACCTTTTCTATTTACTGACACATCACCCGTATATGCTCGAATTGCGGCGCAACATGGCGCATCTATTGCTTGGCTCGTTTTTTGCTTTTTTAGTAGTGACCCTACCGCACGAACTAGTCATCGCCTGTAACGGGTTGCTCATCAGCGCGCTATTAATTTCTTCTTTTCTGTATCAGAAACACAAAATTGCTTTATTAACATGGCTATTTACGCGCTTTGATCGCCCCGGAAAATTTACCGCGAAGGGTGCCATCATTTTTTTTGTAGGAACCCTAATTGCTGTATTACTGTTCCCCCCTTTGATTGCCGCATTAAGTATCCTTGTGCTTGCTATCAGTGATAGTCTCGCAACGATTGCTGGCCATTATGCAGGAAAACATATAGTTTTCGGAAAGAAGACAATTGAGGGCACTTTAGTCTTCTTTGCTTGCACTTTAGTTATACTCGTTTTTTTTAGTGTTGCACCAATAAAAGCGCTACTAATTGCTCTGATTGTGTCTGCTACAGAACTTGTTACGCCAACATACCTCGATGATAACCTCACCATCCCATTCGCAACCGGTCTGCTTCTCAGTCTGCCGATCTTCGTCTGAAAAGCATCATTGAGAAAGAAATTCAGATGTATACACGCCAGTCTGCTTCTAAAGCCAAGCTACCAATGAAACTACAACGTCAGCGTCATAATGAAAACTGGTTTATCGCTTAAGAAAACGTTTCTGGCTCACCAGAGGAGGGCTTCTCAAACTGTTCGGGGAACATCTTTTTCAGCGCTGCCAAAACGCGAAACATCTTGACATCTATGGCGTCCTCTGGATTATCAAGAAAAAGCCCTAGCGAGACTGCGTAAGCAATATCGTCAATTAAATTCACCGCGATATTTAAACGACCCTTGTTAGAGAGCTCAGACAGTATTAGTGAGATGTCGAACGCGCGATCCATAATATAGTCAGCACCGACTCTGTTGACTCTTTTAGCGACGTCGTCCATTTGTGAGCCCAAAATAGCTTTTGGATCCTCTACCGCCGGAATATCCAAATTCTTGTATACGAGATCGCTTTGGTTCCGGACTAGAAGATAAAGGTGCTCACAATACGTGCCCGAGCCTGAGCGATTTGAACAGTCTTCGCCACAAAGAACCTCGCAATGGGGAAGCATGCCTCGTGCCCGATATGCATCCATTTGATGTTTGGCACACATAAACATAGCAATCGTAATTTATGTAATAACTAATATAAATTTGAAATCCTGATGATTTGACAGTCGCGAAGCACTGTGTTATCTGCTCTGGCGTCATCATAAAGCGGTAAGATCCTTAGAAAGCTTCACGCATCTACAAGCTACTACCCGCAGCTCGTGGCTGACGGCGATCCCGCTTAGATTGATTCGCCTTCAAATAGAAGTCCGCGTAGTATTTTCGGTGTTGCAAGAAAGCGTTAAATAGGTGTTTTGCGTGTAGCGAACTGAAAAAAAGGTTTCTTGTGGCAGAAGTTCAAGTGGCTTTCTCCTTCTAACGTTTCTAAAAAAACATTTTGCCCGAAGAGCGATATCGCATGAAAAACGAAGCAGAATGGGCAATCAAAATTGAAGGACTCGCCAAGGAATACGGCAACATTAAAGCTGTCGATCAAATATCTTTTAAAATACCGTTTGGAGTAATATTTGCTTTTCTGGGGCCCAATGGAGCTGGGAAGACCACAACCGTCGAGATATTGGAATGCCTCCGAAAACCGTCGGCCGGAACCGCTTACGTCTTGGGACTGGATATTACAAAAGACCAGAATGAGATTAGAAAGAGAATCGGCGTCCTGCCACAGGAATTTAATACGTTTGACCGCCTGACCGTTCGTGAAAACTTGAAGTACTATGCAACGATGTACGACAATCCTCGGGACATAGACGAGTTGATCTCATCGGTGGATTTAGTGGACAAGGTAAACACGATGTACAAGAACCTTTCAGGCGGCTTGAAACAACGACTAGGCGTAGCAATCGCCCTTGTGAACGACCCTCAAGTCGTTTTTTTGGACGAACCAACCGAAGGGCTTGACCCCAAAGCGCGGAGAGATGTGTGGGAGGTAATAAAAAAATTGCGCGACGAGGGAAAAACGGTGTTCTTAACCACCCACTATATGGAGGAGGCAGAAACCCTTGCAGATGTCGTAGCGATCATTCTCGACGGCAAGATCAGGGCCATGGACACGACCACAAACCTGATCAAGAACCACGGCTACTTGGCAAAGCTCGTAATACACGGTGGCAACACGGGCGCATTTGAAGCTTTGAGCGTTCAGTGGGCAGGGACAGAACTGAACAACAGTGACGTCATCGTGCCGCTGCGTGACAAAAGAGATCTAGCCAAAATCGTTGAGCTACTCGATCAGAGGCAAATCGCCTTTGATGAGCTCGAGATGAAAAAGCCTTCTCTTGAAGACGTTTTCCTCGATCTCACCGCGACAGATCGGGAGGGGGTTTCTTGAAACTATCCCGAATTTACATCGATTTCATCAGCAGCTTGAAAATCTTTTTTAGAGGACGTAGCTCGTTTTTCTGGGTGCTCGCCTTCCCTATAATCCTTATGCTCATCTTTGGAGCGATATTTAGCGGAGGCAATGTCCAATATGAGCTTGCAGTTCAAAACAAAGACGGTTCTGATATTTCTGCCTCTTTTATTAACGCGGTAAACTCAACAAACGCATTCAAAGTCCACATGGTCAATGCAAGCGAGAACGCTGACACGTACATAAAATCAAATAGGATAAGCGGTATGCTCATCGTTCCTGAAGGGTTTGGGAATGACGTCCAGCGCAACTTAGCCCTTGGAGCTTCACGACCTTCCACAGGTGTGCAGGTCAATCCCACGACGACAAGTACAACGAATGCTATCGCGCTCAACGCCACTAGCCTTAACTCACGGGCCTCTCAAGCCCAGAGCAACAATACTAACGTTACGCCAGCCGCGGTGATATTGAAAGTCGACCAATCATCAACAAGCGCCCCAGTGATAAGTGGAGTCCTGAGCAGCATAGCGAATGGTTTTAATTCGCAACTTACTGGATCTACGCAAATCGTCGGCGTTGAGAACCAACAGGTTCTTTCATCGCAGTTCAAATATATCGATTTCTTTGTTCCGGGGATCATAGGTTTGACGGTCCTCACGACCGGTGTGCTTGGCACCGTTGGAACGAACACTCAGTATCGCAACAACGGGATCCTGAGGAAACTCGCGACGACACCTCTCGGAAAGTCTGAGTGGATCATATCTAAGATGTTGTATCAAACTGTCGTTATACTCATTTCAGCATCCTTAATTATCATCGTAGCAAAGCTCGTGTATAATGTGACAGCAGTGCCCAATGTAGTTACCCTACTGCTCCTTTTTGTTGGCACTATATGCTTTACTGGAATTGGAATGATCATCGCGCGTTTTGTAAAAGACGAGGACGCGGCAAATGCGGCCGCAAGCGCGGTGACTTTTCCAATGCTGTTCCTTGCCGGCACGTTCATCCCTCTCGAGACGATGCCCGATTATCTCCAGACAGTTGCCAAGTTTCTTCCGCTTACTTATTTGAACTACGGTCTCAGAGATGCAATGATCCTTGGAGACACAGCAAGTGCATTGTATAACATGATGATAGTACTAATAGCAGGTGTCATCTTCTTTGTAATCGGCTCTATTATAACCGATTGGCGCGAGGGTGGTTAACCACCACTCTTAAAAAAACCCTACAGAAGTTAACGGGCAGAATTGGCTACGAGAACATCATCCTTGAGTCCTATTTTTATGCGCAGAAGTGTTGAGCAAGCGGGAGTACAAATTGCTGCGACACAAACTGAACAACTAACTATGTGGTTGTTACTTACCAAGACCAGGATCGGGCATTCTCAGCTCGATGGCTAAAGCAGACGGATTCGTTATCATTCCTGAAAACGTCGAAGGGTACGATGAGGGCCAGCAGGTAGAAGTTGTTCTGTTTGACTGACCATCGGGTGCTTATGGATGCACGAAAAGAGTTTAGAGAGCTTAAAGCTTTATGGTCAGACGTGAGAGTGAAACTATGAACATCGTTATAGGCTACGAAAGTTATCACGGCAATACGCGGACTATGGCGTATGCAATAGAGCGCGGGGCGCGAGAGGCCGGAGCAGAGACGGTTATTAGGAATATCAGACAAATCAAGCCATCTGAGGTCAAAAAAGCGGACGTCGTTGTCATCGCCACTCCTACTTATCATGAAAAACCGCCGTCTAGCGTGCGCTATTTTATGAAGAATTTTGATAATTTCGATTTCAGTAACAAAATAGCCTTCGTTTTAGGTTCGTATGAGTTCTTCGGCGAAGCCATGGATCAGACAATTGACTTTTTTCACTCGAAAGGAGCAACCGTTTTAGTCCCGCCTATCAGAGTGAAGGGAAAACCGTCTAAAGCTGATCTCGAATCGTGCCAGAAAAAGGGAGCAGAAATAGCAACGCTACAGCACAAATAACTCAGCCTTTGCCCGGTCGTCGGTGTGCCGGTTACTGATATTCTTAAAAGTTTGTCAAAATGAGTGATACAAATACACGAAGTGCAATGGAATTGTTAAACTAGTTGTGGCCACCGCCGGACCGCTTCGCATAATTCGCTAAATACCAGCAAGTGCAACACAAAACTAACAAAACTACCTAGCTAGTGCGGCGCAAAAGACTCATAAGTAATTACTAGTGCTATGCAAAACCCGTAAACTGAAGTCCAAAGGAGATAACTTGAGCCGACCCTACAGAGATATTTGCCCGTTTGCTTTAGAATTGTAGCCAGCAAGGATATGTTGAGTAACGCTAATAGTGCCAAACAGGCCCACGAGATCAATAGAAGACTTGCGCTAGTTCGCAGAACTGAAAAGATAGTGCTACAGCGTGCTTTGAGACAAACCCTCGCTAAAGACGTGACGTCATGCGTGGACGTTCCGTCCTTTGATAGGACGCAATGGAGGTATACGCGCTAGTCGCGCGCGAGACCTATTCCGCTCGATAAGACGCACCGGTGCGACTGCCGCTCTTGGGTTCCATTGAAGCAGTCGTCTTGCCTTGGTTCGAAGTTCATTCAGGCTAAGCAGTTAAAATTGCGACCTGCGCTATGATGCTCAAGGGCGCGAACGCCGAAGTGACGATCGAACAATTCGATGTCGATGCGAAAGACATTGCGATACTAAAGCCCGTCACTGTCCACGAAGGCGTAATTAACGCTCAACCGCAAAGCGGTTAAAAAACGATCTATGCGATGGCGCAGCGGAGTTGTCGTGCGTTCTTTTTTACAAGTGTAGTGCATAGGTATGAGGACACAAGACCTAACAAAGAAAACCAAAAAGCGGTAACTGTGGACCCTGCGGCACTCAAGATGCTGCCACGTGCAGAGCTGAGACAATATATAAACGATGTTGGATAGGGCCAAATCCATGCAGCCCCAATGCGGACTTGGTGCGTCCGGTCTATGTGCTGGATCTACTTTTTCGGTCGTTATCTCCGATTGAAGCTACGGAACTCTAAAAAAATTAAAAAAGAAGACGAGGAGCGTTCTTACGCTCCCGCATAGTACAATGTGCCTTTTCCTCCCTCGCCGCGATCTCCTTGGTAGACCTTCACAGCATATTGCTTACCGTCGTAGTCAATTTGATCGTCCTTCTGGTAAATAAAGCCAGGAAGCCAATAGCTGATTTTGCCAAGGACAGTAATCTCGCCCTTAGTCATTTGAGCGCCTACTCGACTCTCTGCATCTCCTTCGATGACAATAGTTGGGTTATCTTTCTTTTTAGAGACCCAACCCATGTGAATACCGGCCTGGAGATCTGCATTACCTTTAACGACGATTTCGCCATCGACCATAGACTCGCCGATGTCGCTCCCGGCATTACCATTTACGACGATCTTGCCACCTTTCATGCCGCGCCAATCGCCGCGGTAGGTAGCACCGAGATAATCGCCTGCGTTCCCTTCGATCAACAATTCGCCGCCTTCCATACCTATACCAGCGTATGCCTCAGCATCGCCGTTGACGCGAATTCGACCTCCCGTCATCCAGCCGCCAACATACATGCCGACTGAGCCTTTTACTAGGAGCTTTCCGGCGGACATTTTCATGCCAATGTACTTCACCTTGGGAACGGATCCATCGATTAAGATGCCGATCTCGTTCGGATCGGGGTCAGTCTCACCGCTCACCTCAAAATAGTCTCCGAGGGCGTACGTTCGGTTGCCCTCATAGATCTCAATGGCTCGAACCTCGTCAAGCGTCTTGCCTGCAAAGTTGTCAGGTGTGACGTTGTCGGCGTCGAGGAACATGTACTCTTTGTCCTTTGGTCTAAGGGTAATTTTCTTCACTTACGCCGCCTCCGGTTTGACAATGAGACCGTTTGCAACGTACTCATCTTGGACCGGGTAGTTGTTCATCGTGACACTGTAGTACCTCAAGAACTTCTTGTCGATGTCATGCAATATCACGGGGTCCACGACACCGTCTGTGGCATCTACCCAAATCGTACGCTTGTGGCCCTTACTCACAACCTCTCCGTCTATAACGACGATTTCGCCGCCTTTAATCGTGTAAGCTGTGTTTGTAAACGCCTTTTCAATGCCTGCAGGGTCAATTGTGGGGTCCATGGTCTTCGGGTTGTAATCGAATATCGCGACATCGGCGTCAGCACCAACCCCCAGATGGCCCTTCATATTACCAAGTCCAAGCGCTCGAGCAGGACCCGCGCGCGTCATCTTGGCAATGTCGTAGAAATCTAACACGCGAGAGATACCGCCAATGGCGACCCGATCAGGTACTACCTTGTGCAACGTTTCAAGTCGGTCGAGCCGAGCTTGATTTGACATAAGCCAACTAATTATGCGGGGATAGCGCCTGAAAGGCCCAGCGTTGGGATGATCAGTCGTAATAAACGCCTGCATTGGATCGTCGATCAGCAGCGCGAGCTCGAGCCCAATAGCCCACTGAATACCACACACGCTGATCTTTGGACTATAGATGTAGGGAACAACGCCAGCAGCGGTTTCAAGTTCGATGTCGGCATTTGCCCACTTAAGGTGGTTCGTGTTGTGTAGATAGTACTCCATCGGACCGTCAGCGGTCATTGTTGTAGTCTCGTCAAGCGTCACAAACCCAACGTCGACCGTCATATTCTTGTTCTTGTTTATACTGTCAGCGATCGTTTGGGCCTCGGTTTCAAAGTCTTTCCACGTGTTGCCCCCATAAGAGTGGAACTGCATGTGGGCGAAGTTGATTACCTGGTCTCTTTTCTTTCCATCCCTAGGTAGGACTCCTTCAAGGAGTTTTATGGTATCGAGAGTAGTTTGGAAGTTACCTGGATGCCCTAAGTTGTTGGGGTGGACGTGAATCGAAGTCGGTAGGTTCAAAGTCTCATTCGCCGCGGCAAGCCCGCTGATGATCTCAGATGGCATTACGTCGAAATAGGGAACTGGATCAGAGACGTTGATACAATTCATACCCCATCCCCAGGCTTCTGAACCGCCTGGGTTCACGAGCTTGATGCAGTATCCCTTCGTCGCTTTGAGCATCCATGCAACAAAGGCGTTGAGTTTATCCTGCTCACCCCGCTTTATGTACTCCATCACGAGCCAGTTGTTGCCGAGCAGCGTATACGCTGACTGATCGATGAGCGGAGTGTCCGCCATTTCCTCGTGCGTATGTCGAGCTAGTAGTGGGGGCATTGCCGCTTCGTTGACCTGGGTATAACCCATGCGGGAGTACACATAACCGGTCTCGAACACAGACGGAACTGAAAACCCGCCACCCGACCGCGTCATTTTGGTCCGCTTTGACGTATTAAACAGCTTATCCTCGGGCCTCATGTTGCGGCCAACGTTTACCTTGGGCCCTGCGACGTGGGCGTGTATGTCAATCCCGCCCGCCATTACTACTTTGCCGCTAGCATCAATGACTTTGGCTGTGGGAGACACCACGTCTACTATCTTATCGTCGCGAATGGCAATGTCCATAACATCGCCGTTCACGCCATTTTTAGGATCGTAGACGTATCCGTTTTTGACTAATATTTCACTCAAGTTCTCTCACTCCTTCCTCACGTTGACCGCTGGAGTATACCGTCAAACGCGCTGGCTTCTGCCGGCTCCTTGACCGCTGTGACTTCTGGGACTTCGAGCCCCTGAAGTTCCATAACGCGCCTGTGGATGCGATCAATGATCTCTTTGTCAGTGAGAACCCCTTCAGGCGGTTCAACAACCTTTCTCATTCTTATGGGAACGTTGTCCATGCGATATGCGCTGCCTGCCTCCTCAATGCCAACGATCGCGCTTGGAATATACACGGATGCTATCTCCGTCGTTGGAGTCACGTGTGGATCGATGGCTATCATCGGTATTGAGGCAAGCGTCCGCACCATGTCAATTGGGAAATGCGCTCCCGGATCCGCGGCAATGATTAGTGCCGCATCGGCTTCTTTGCGTGCTAAGATGTCGGTCGCGGAGGTTTCGCCTGGGTTGTACCGCGGGAACCCTCGGGCGAAGTCGACCGCGTACGGAAACCCACACTCCCACTGCGAAACTTGGTCTGCTCCCGCAACATTGTAATGTCCTCGCATGGCCATAATGAGGAACTTTGTGTACGTGTTCAAGTCCTGCGTTAAGCTTATGGCGATGTCGATATTCCGATGCTTTCCTCGCGTCATCGTAAGACCCATACCGAAGAAGATGATTCCAAATCGGCTGTCTTTCATCGTTTGTGCGACCTTTTCAATATCGGCTCTTGATATCCCTGCCACAGATTCCGGAAGCGGTTCGCCTCTTAAAGCCACACGCAGCGCATTCATAAGCTCGTAGTCTCTTCCTTGCTCAGGTTGGATGAAGATATCAGCGTTCTTTGCCGTTTCGGTCTTACGAACATCGACAACGATTTCAGTTCTGTCGGACTTACCCCGCTCGGTGAAGAAGCCGCGCTTGTACAACGAGTACCGGCTCATGTGGCGCGGATGTGCGTTTACGGGGTTGCACCCCCAGTAAAGCACCGTATCTGCGCGATTGATGATCTCACCGAGAGTGCAGCTTGGGATGCCGACCGTTTGTATCGCCAAAACCGACGGCCCGTGACAACACACTGATGTATTGTCCATCGTGCCGCCTACGCCTTCGGCAAGCGCCATGCCAGCCTCCTGCGCCTCGCAATGAGTCGAGCTCCACCCATAGAGAAGCGGGTGTTTGGCGTTAACGAGAATCTCTGCCGACTTGTTTATCGCCTCGTCCATCGTGCAGTCGACGAGCTCCCCCCCTCTGCGGATGCGCGGATGCAAGTGCCGATCAGGCGCTTGAGCCGTCATAAACTTATTGTCGCCGATGATGCACGCATTTCGCGTCTCGCAAATCTTTTCGGCATCGTCGATGTCTACTTCGAGGTCATCACATAACGTTCCACAAAATGGACACACGACGTCTGTTACGGTTCTCATGCCTCTACTCCTCCTTGTGTCGTCATCTTTATGAGGGCGATGGCGCCCAAAACCTTCTTTCCGGGGGCAGGGGTTATGGTAACTATTATGCCTTTGTATGAAGGCATCCCCGTCGTGTCTGTGTCAGTGCCGACGACTTGATTTGCCCACGGCCCCATCGGAATAAAAACGATTCCTGGATGCGGCCCATAAGGCGATTTAATTGCTCGTACTATCACTTCACCGAAGTCAGACTTGACCGTGACGCTCGATCCCGGCCAAACGTTGAGCGTTTTGAATTCGCTGGGATCGATATGCACGAACCCAGCAGCATCAATGTACTCTTGCTTGTCCTTCCATCCTTCGATGGCAACGCCCTGTTCAATGGTCCGTCCGGTGATAAGGTTAGCCGTAAAAACGGGGTCAGAACTCGTCATCGGCCACAGCTCCTTCCAGCTGCGCTGCACCTGCCTGCTTTAGCGGATTTGGCCCAAGTTTCTTGATGGTGTTAACCATATCCTGAACCACTTCTGCCCAAAGGGCACCTTCTGAAGCAGATACAAACGTCATGCGCAGTCGCTCACGGTCGTAACCGTACTCTTCGATTAGCTTCCTAAGTAGTGCCACACGACGTCTCGACTTGAAGTTGCCTGCAAGATAGTGACAGTCACCAATGTGGCACCCAGATATGAGCACACCGTCTGCTCCAACGCTCAACGCCTTTAACACAAACGCTGGGTCGAGTCTCCCTGTGCACATGATGCGTATCACTCGCACGTTTGGTGGGTACTGCATTCTCGACGTTCCTGCGAGGTCTGCTCCTGCATACGTACACCAATTGCAGAGTATGCCTAAGATGTTAGGTTCAAATTCATCTGCCACGACGCTCACCACCCCTGTGCAAACGCTTCTATTTCGCTCATGATCTGCTCGTTCGTGAAGTGCTGCATCTTAATAGCGCCGCTCGGACACGCAGAACCGCACGTGCCGCAGCCCTTACACTTTGCTTCATTAACGCTCGCAACGAGTTTGTCGTCTACTGTTTTAAGCTCAGTTGCACCGTATGGACACAGCCCTATGCAAGTCGCACAACCTCCGCAGTGTTCTGGATCTACTATAGCGTAGATCGGTTCCAGAGTTACGGATCCCCTATGTATTGGGATTGATGCTGCTGCCGCTGCTGCCGCTGCGTGGGCGACAACATCCGGAATGTCCCTAGGCGCTTGGCACATCCCCGCTAAGAAGACCCCATCCGTCGTCGTCGACATCGGGTTAAGCTTGGGGTGTGCTTCCAGAAGGAATCCATCAGGACTGTTTGACAGCGTCAGAAGTGACTTTATCTTCTGTGTGCTCTCAGCAGGCACCACGGCGTTTGCTAAAACGACCATGTCAAGCTCCATCTCAAGGGGCGCTCCAAGGAGCGTATCCTCAGCCGTGACGAAAAGGTTCTTTGTTACAGGGTCTTCGGTGATCCTCGCGACGCGACCTCGAATGAACTTGCCGCCTTCACGTTGAATGCGGTAGTAGAACTCCTCGTAGGCCTTGCCAAAGGATCGAATGTCCATATAGAACAGGTAAGGCACCACGCCGGGTATCTTCTCGATCAACTGGTGAGCATGCTTTAAGCTGTACATGCAGCATACGCGTGAACAGTACGGTTTAGCGCCGTCCTCTTCATCCTGATCACGTGAACCTGCGCACAGCACGAAGCCAACGGTCTTTGGCGTCTTCCCGTCAGAGGGCCTAATGACCTTGCCGCCTGTCGGCCCAGATGCGCCGATCAAACGCTCAAACTCGATTCCAGTCACAACGTTGTCGAAGACCTTGTAACCCCACTCTTCCTTGCGCTCAACGTCGTACATATCGAATCCGGTAGCGACGATAATTGTACCTACCTTGACCGTTATGAGCTCATCAGGCTTATCGAAGTCAATCGCCTCAAGTTCACCGCACGCTTCCTCGCCTTTACAGAGGTCACATTTAATGCAACTGTCCATATCGATGGTAAATTTGAGCGGCACCGCCTGTGGGAACGGCACATAGGCCGCCTTTCGAGGCTGCAAGCCCAGGTCAAACTCATTTGGCCGTGAGACCGGACAGACCTCCTGGCATTTGCCGCAGCCGTTACACTTGTCTTCGTAAACGTATCGGGACTTTTTACGAATGGTGACATCGAAGTTTCCTATATAGCCGCTGATGCCTTCAACCTCTGAGTAGGTCATCAGCTCAATATTCGGATTGCGCTCAACGTCCACCATCTTAGGTGTCAGGATGCATTGTGAGCAGTCGAGTGTCGGAAACGTCTTGTCAAGACGTGACATCATGCCGCCAATGGACGGCTCTTTCTCAACCAAATACGTCTTAATCCCAGCATCGGCAAGCTCTAGTGAGGCTTGGATACCAGCGATGCCTGCACCTATAACGAGTGCCGCCTTTTCAACAGGAACCGTCTTCGGAGTGAGGGGCTCTAGCTTTGATGCCCGTGCGACCTCCATCCTCACTAAATCCTTTGCCTTCTCCATGGCCTTTTCCGGCTCTTCCATGTGCACCCACGTGTCCTGTTCGCGGATGTTAGACATCGTAAACAAGAACGAGTTCACCCCGCCTTCTTCAGTGGCCTTCCTAAAGGTGGGTTCGTGGAGTCTCGGTGAACACGCCGCCACCACCGTCCCGTTAAGGTTGAACTCCTTTATCCGGTCTTTAATCATGCTTTGGCCGGGCGTTGAACACATGTAAGTATAGTCCTCAGCGTGCGCGACGTGCGGCAGAGTCTTTGCATACTCAACCAATTCCTTAACGTTTATGACGCCCGCGATATTGGTTCCGCAGTGACATACGAAAACGCCGATTCGCTTCTCTTCGTCCATTTTTTGTGCCTCCTTCCTCACAGTATCTTTGCGAGCAGTGGCTCAACATCTATCTCGTTGGCATCAAGGCCCAACTCTTCAGGGCTCATGCCCTGTGCTATGCCAAGAAGCTGGTTGTAGTGGAGAACCGGCAGGTCGTACACGTCCCCAAACTTCTCCTTGATCTCAACTTGTCCGCGATCTAACTGGAGGTAGCAAAACGGGCAGACATTTACTATAACGTCTGCGTTTGCTTGCGTCATGTTGTAGAGTTTTTCGTTACACATATCGAGTGCGAGGTCGATCTTGTACGATCGAACGCCGCCTCCGGCCCCACAACACATCATCTTTTCCTTGTACTCAACCGACGTGGCCCCTAATGCCTCAACTAATTCGTCGAAGAATCTCGGTCTTTCTGAAGAGCCAAATGTCCGATCGAACTTTGGCTTTAATAAGTGACACCCGTAGTGGATGGCTACGTTTAATCCCGTCAGTGGTACTTCAACGGATTCCTTCACCTTCTCCGTTCCGACATCGTTGTAAAGAATGTCGATGAGGTGTCGGACCTCAATTGTCCCTTGAAACTCAGTATCTATGTTTGCAAGAATCGCATTGATTTTTTCCTTCAACGCCGGATCGGCTTTAAGCCGATGATTCGCCTCGAACAGCGACTTGTAACAGCCGTTGCATATAAGGGCTATATCTTTGCCTTCCTTTTCAGAGAGGCAAATGTTTCGCGCTCCGAGCGCAAGCCATGCGTCTACATCCATTGATCCGAACGCACCTGGTGCTGGACAGCACGACGCTCCTTTGAAATCGCTTAGCTCGATATCAAACTTTCTTGACGTCTTCACTGCAGACGCTTCAATGCCGGGATATCGGTTAGGAGCGATACAGCCTAGGAAGAAGTTATACTCCTTCATTGATTTTCAGCCTCCATCTCCTCTTTGATTTTAAGCAGTCCCGTAACCTCGAGTATTTTGTTAATGTCTTTAATGTACTCTGGATACGAGTGTGTCGTCGGGGGGTTCTCGGGCAGTCCGAGAAGAACACGCTTTTTCTTGTTGCCCTCACTGTTCGGCACGCCGTGACCCGTCTTAGAGATCGAGCCCATGATCTTTATCATGCTCATCGGCACTTTATGCTCCTGAGTCGCAAGATTTCGCAGTGCAATAATTGCATCAGTCGCCATGATCCTGCGCGGGCATCTATCAGAGCACGTGTAACACGTTGTACAAAGCCACAGGTCTGGATCATCGAGCACTTCTCTCATGCCTAGATTGGCCTTTCTCATTATCGTTCTAACGCGCAGCCCACTTCTTGGACCCATAGGACAGCTAGCAGTGCACGTTCCGCACTGATAACACATTTGTGCGTTTTTGCCACCACGGGCTTCGACCTCTTTAATGAGATCGGGGTCAAGCTTCGCTCTTCCAAGCTGCTCGTGCTTTGGGTTTCTTTTACCTTCGCTTGCCATCTTTATGTCCCCAACTTCTCGATCGTCGGAGTCTTAAGCTCCATCATCTTGCCTGCCGTCTTCTTGTAAAGCGCAGTTTCCGTTCCTTCGATGTGTATCGCATCGCGTTTCACCTCAATCGTGTTGGCGACGGGACAAACGTTCACACAGGCACCGCAGAGCACACAGAAGTCGTCGTTAACTTCAAGTTTCGCTGCGATTTCTCCGGGCTCTTTTTGAGGCGGCAAATACAGTGCGTTACACGGACAAATCTCCACGCACGCAGAACATCCTGCTGGGCAGTTTTCCGTCTTTATGTTAATAGAGCCTTCAAAGATCTTCTTAACGTCAATAGTGTTCTCGATGGGGCATGTCTTTGCGCACCACGTGCAGAACATGCACTCATCTTTGTTGATCGTGACCTCGCCCAAGAGCTTCGCATCAGTGATTGTCCGATCGATCTTTATTGAGTCCGCCGGACAGATCTCTTCACAGATCTTACATCCATCGCACTTAGTAGAGTCAAACTTAACTTCTCCAAGCGCTTCGATGTTGATGGGGGTCGCCTCGCTATGCTCCACCGTCAACGCATCACAGACCTCACCACAAAGACCACAGTAGGTGCACTTATTCTCGCTTCCCGGGTCCTCGTCGAGTTTCATTTCGGCCGTGTACGTAATCGCTTGCTGTCGCTCAGTAACCTCTGGCACGTTTCGCTCTATCGCTTTGTCGCGAGGACACATCTCTTCACAAACCTTACATCTCGTACAAGTGTCTGGGTTTATTTCAGCTACCTTCAGATAGTGTGGGAACCCTTCCTGGTCAATGAGATCGGTCTTAGGCTCACCGTTCTCGGTGAGTTTTAGCGCAGTAAATGGACACAATTCCACGCATACGCCGCAATATGAGCACTTCTTCTGATCGAAGACCATCTCGGGGACTTCCAACTCCTTAAAGCCCACAGCGCCGAGTGGACCCTTCTCTATGGCCTCTTCTGGGCATACTTCTTTACAAATGCCGCAGCCAGTACATCGCTCCATGTCAAGAGCGAGGTTGAGGGTCTGTATCAACGTTTTTTGTTCTATGATCGATTTTCGTCCTTCCTCTCTTTTAGAGTATATTGGAAACACAGCCAAAGCTCATTCCCTCCTTTATCCCTGCGTTAGCACAATGCAATCTCTAGGACACGCCTGAAGGCAAACACCGCACGCTTCGCAGACGTCCTCATCTACGGTTAGGGATTTGCCACCCTGCACCTTGTACGTCTTCTTAGTCGTCGCTGGTTCATCAACGACGAGTTCAAGGGCATTAACTGGACATGCCACGACGCAGTTGTTGCAGCCAGTGCAGTTCTTATCTATATGTAACGCAAAAGTCACTTATTTCACCAGCCTCATGTCAACTCAAAAAAGTCAACTAATTTCACGTATAGGTTCAAAATGTGTGATATAAAAGGCTTAGCATTTAGCTCAATTATCGAAGCCATTTTGTCGCTTTCAAACCCACCTACAAGTTAGGTGTAGCCATCAAAAAAAAGGCCCACACCACTTTTCTTATTTTAACATTTATATTTTATATAGCTTAATTATATATATCTTATGAAATAGACCAAATTCACTTTTAAATCTCATAAGGGTTCAACAAACTAATTCGCTTGATTTCGTAAAAAATATAAAAAATAAATAATATATAAATATATATATGTCTTTTGAACTAGATAAAGCTGCTGTTATCCTCCAACCTAGCCAATCCTTTTGTATTATATCTTACGATTTTAGATACTCAACACTGTTCCATCAACAGATTTTGACTTGCCATATACTTCGAAAAGATACGATTAGCTAATGGGAGTAAGATTGGATTATAAGAGATTTATATATGAGAAATTTCATAATAAATTAATTAACTGGACTAGGAGTAACACTTCCTACAGAGTTTTAATCTACAGTGCTAGAATATATTGGGTCAAGAGTGTGAGGCAATTTTGGTAATCTCTGAGGTCACGGTTTAGTTGACAATATGATTGACTCTCACTGCTTTTCCGGAGCTTAAATACGAGGTGACACACACGTGGCTGAAAAGGTAAAGGTCCAAGAAGACTGGTTAGCAGTTTGTTCTGGATGCGAGATAGCAGTTCTAGATCTGCACGAAGCGCTTCTAGACGTGCTACAAGCAATAGAGTTCGTTCGCATTCCAGTGTTAATGGACATTAAAGACTTCGATCAACATACGACAGTCGGTATTCTGACTGGCGGCATTCGCAATGAAGACAATGAACACGTTGCTAAAAAAGTTCGCGAAACCTCTGACATTATAATTGCACTCGGCAGTTGCGCGGCGTTTGGTGGCATACCAGGTTTGAACAACATCAACGCGATGTCAGACATCAAACAAACAGTTTTGACAACAACGTCCACAGCCCCTGATCAAAAGATCCCGACATCAAGTGAATTGCCAAAGCTCTTTGAGACGCTTAGACCGGTCTCAGACGTTATCAAAGTTGACTATTTTATCCCGGGATGTCCGCCGGATGCGTTCCTCATCGCGGAAGTTCTTACCGCTCTTTTACAGGGAAAAGAACCTCAATTAAGCAATAAAAACGTTTGTGAGGACTGTCCACGAGAGAGGCAGGAGAAGAGGATAGAAGATATCAAGCGGCCAATTGAAGCAAACGGAGAAGGTAATGAGTGTCTGCTTAACCAAGGATTCATGTGCATGGGGCCCGCAACGCGTAGTGGATGCGGCGCACAATGTCCACAAGTCAATGCGCCGTGTACAGGCTGCTACGGAGCAACGGCGTCTTCGTATGAACAGGGTGCGGCGATGCTTAACGTTATTGCATCAGCATACGGCTTAGACGAGGACTCCTCAGTCGACTTAAATGAGATGGCTAAAGACGTCTATGATCCGATAGGCACCTTCTATCGTTATACGCTGCCTGTTTCACTTATTAAGGGAAAGGTCACCGAAAAGAGGTAATGAATATGGGAAAGAAGATCACTGTCGAGCCCGTATCGAGAGTCGAAGGTCACGCGAAAATTACAGTAAGCCTTAACGACGCAGGACAAGTCGATGATGCGCACTTGCACATTGTCGAGATGCGTGGCTTTGAAAAACTCCTGCAAGGGAGACCTATAGAAGACGCCCAGAGAATCGTGACGGCCATTTGCGGTATCTGTCCAGTCAGCCACCACCTGGCCTCAGCGAAAGCGGCCGACAACACCTTTGGCGTTGAGATTCCACGTACCGCTGCGATGCTCCGTGAGCTTATGCACATGGGACAGATGATACACAGCCACACGCTGCACTTCTTTTACCTTGCCGCGCCAGACCTCATATTCACGCCCGATGGCGATCCAAAGAAGCGGAATATCTTTGGTGTGATTGAGGCAAACCCTGAGCTTGCAACACAAGCAGTCCTCAATAGAAAACGCGGCCAAGAGATGATACGGGCCATTGGCGGGAGGGCTGCACCGGTCACCGCAAAGCCTGGCGGACTCACTAAGGGGATCACCGAGGAACAGCGTCAGAAGATGCTCAAGGACGCCGAAGACTCGATTGAGTTTACTAAACTCGGGTTAGAAGTGGCTGCACCTCTTTTCGACCAGTATTTGGATGTCATAAAGATGCTCGGAGTCGTAGATACCCCAATGATGGGCTTAGTCAAGGACGGAAACCTCGAGCTGTACGATGGAACGCTGCGTATGATGGATACTGATGGATCCATTATAAAGGAGTTTGATCCGACCAAATACGCGGACTACATTCAGGAGGGTTACCAAGACTGGTCGTACCTGAAATTCCCGTATTGGAAGGAGAAGGGCTGGCCTGATGGCATCTATCGCGTTGCGCCCCTTGCCCGTATAAACGTGTGTGACAAGATTTCAACACCGCTAGCCAACGATATGCTCACGGACTTTAGAGCCGCTTTTGGAAGGATGCCACAACAGACGCTACTCTACCACTACGCAAGGCTAATTGAGATGATGTACGCCAGCGAACGTGCTGTTGAACTCCTAAACGATCCAGACATAACCAGTACAGACGTTTGGGCAAAGCCCGAAGTGCGAGCGGCGACAGGCGTTGGTGTTCTTGAAGCGCCGAGAGGGACGCTCATCCACGAGTACAGCACAGACGATGAGGGCATCATAACGAAGGCCAATATGATCGTTTCGACCGGTCACAACCAAGGAGCGATAGATCTGGGGGTTCGCGAGGCTGCAAAAGCCCTAATAAAGGACGGAGAACCACAGGAAGGATTGCTCAATCGGCTTGAAATGGTCATCCGTGCTTATGACCCGTGTTTCTCGTGTGCAACCCATACGATTGACGGACGCTGGCCAGTAAAACTTGAGCTTGTGGGACCCGACGGAAGAATCAGAACGTACACGAACTACTAGATAAAAATAGAACCGATAAGGCATTTTTGCCTTATCGCCCATCTTTTTTTTGATTTTTTCGCTTTTTGTTTGTAGCAGAAGCTATTTGCGTGCAACAGAGCCGATACCCATTATGGTATCGTGAGCAAAATCCCAAACAACGACTTTTTCCGTGTTGTTCGTTATCTCAAGCTTCCTTGTTCCTGTAATTCCGCCAATTTTGACAGCTGCCATGCCAGCCTCCTCAAAGATGGTCACAACTTTATCTACGTTCTCTGGTTGAGCTGTCATTACAAATCCCATACCAGGGTACATACGTAACCATGGGTCCATGTCCATTCCGTCAGGTATTGGGATCCGACTAAGTTCAACGACCGCTCCTACTTCCGACAATTCGAGCAACATAGCAAGAGTGCCAAGAAGACCGGGGTTACTGATGTCTTTACCTGCTGTCACCAAGTGTTGTTGCGCCAGGCGAGGCATAGTTTGTAGCTGTCTGCTGAGCATTTCGCGATGTTTCATTGTGGTAGTGTCCCAACAGAGACTGCAAGATGGATGAACCCGCCCGTCTAAGTCAACGGCAGCAATAACGTCGTCCCCTTCCCGGGCTGTGCCGCTATATATAAGCGAGTTAGACTTCACAGTTCCAACGATGGCAACGTCGAGTGCGTTATAAGTCGTATCGGGGTGCAGGTGCCCCCCAACGACTGGCACGCCGAATTTGTTAATCGCTTCGCTCATACCCGCTAACACTCGATTGCAGACCTCGGTCGAATTAGCCGAGAATACGTCGACCATCGCTAGTGGGGTACCCCCCATCGCCAAAATATCATGGATATTCACGAGCACAGCACAATAGCCTGCCCATTCGGGATCTGCATCCATAAGCCTTGACCAGATCCCGTCGGCAGCTAACAAAAGCGACTCATCGCCGCGTTCGATTACCGCAGCGTCCTCACCGAAGTGGCCTGTACTGAGATCTGCATCGAACCATTTTACAAGCGGACCTATCGCGCGCTTCCGTGCTACGCCTTCAAAATCACGAAGCGACTGCGCCAATTCGTCCAGTTTCATATCGTTCACAAAACATTAATAGACAGAGGAGGTTCTTATATCCTTATCCGCTGTATCTCCTGATTTCTGTGCTCAATTTCTATGGACTTAGTCGAAAAATACCGCCCACGCACCCTATCAGAGGTAAGAGGCAATCGCAAAGCTTTGGAAGAGCTGCGCAAATGGGCATTGAACTGGCCGTCAGACAAATCAGCAGCGTTACTGTACGGCAGGCCTGGCACAGGTAAGACCTCCGCTGCCATCGCACTGGCAAATGACATGGGGTGGCAGTTACTCGAGCTAAATGCCAGCGACAAGAGGACACAAGGAATTATTACGGAAACGGCAGGAGAAGCTTCAAAAAACGCAACGCTTCTCGATGCTAAGAAGCTGATACTTCTTGATGAAATAGATAACTTGCACGGTACATCTGACCGCGGTGGTGCAAAGGCTGTTACCGAAATCGTCAAAAAAACACGTGAACCGGTAATACTCACCGCCAATGATCTCTACGGCGTCTCTTCGACATTACGCCGATACTGCACGCAAATTCCCTTTTTTGCCATCAGAGAGGAAAGCGCACAAAAAGCAATCCTCGACATTTGGGATAACGAAAAACGAGGGGCTCTCCGCGCCAAAGAAGCTATAGCTGACCTGATGGATCGTCTCGAGGAGCCAAACCAGATTCAAAACAACGAAGCTGATCTCGCGGCAGTTGCAGCTGATCTTACGCCTCTCGCACAACTTAGCTTTGACTTTAACCTCCTTCAGAAGATTTCCGAAGTGAGTGCTGCCGTTTCTCACATGAAATCCAACCTTGAAGAGGCACAGCGTGGCCAAGGCGATGCAATTGAATTGAGTGCAGTCAGTGCTGAATTAATTACGTTAAAAAACTTTTTTTTTGAGCTCGGGATACTGCAAGAGGCGGTCTCTGACGTTAGTCACTCGTTAGATACGGTAAATCTACCCTCGATTGAATTAATAGTGAAGAACTCTAAAGGAGATCTACGATCGGCAATAAACGACTTTCAAGCTTTCATAGGCGGGGCAGTTGGAGAGACCGCAGCGCGTGATCGAGCTGAGTCTTCGTTTAATCTGATGAGGAGCGTCTTTAACGATACGGATGCAAAAAAACCCCTCATTCTCTCATACGCAGTCGATGAAACCCCAGAAGACCTTGTTCACTGGATAGACGAAAACCTTCCACGCGCTTTAAAGGGGAGGGGACTAGCTCGTGCTTTTCAGGTATTAAGCAAGGCCGATATATACTTAGGGCGAACCAGAAAGCGGCAAAATTACGGCCTTTGGAGATATGCTAATGAACTTATGACTTCGGGGGTAAACGTAGCTGCCCGCACGAACCACGTGCAAAGCAATACCACAGCAAGATATTCACCCCCGACCCGTTGGATGCGTCTAGGACAAACTCGCTCAAAACGGAGGCTACGTGACGGCGTCGCGTCAAAAATTGCCTCCGCAACCCACATCTCTGTCACTCGAGCACGAGAAGAGATTCTTCCGTTATATAAAGAGCTCACACTAAGAGATCCAGCGGGAGTGACAGCAGCATTACGTCTTAATGCTGAGGAGCTTTCATTCTTAATGGACGCCAAAAAAGACGCCGCTGTTGTAAAAAAAGGACTTACGGATGCGGAAATACTGATCAGCGAACGAATGCCAACACATGAGCTTATCTCGTGGGATACGTTTAAAAAATATGATACGCCGGCGCTCCCATCTGAGAATCGCGCCGATTCAGCACCTAAGCCGCAAAAACAGCGTGACAAGCAGCAGGTCGCGGGTGATAGCAGCGAAAAACGAAAAAGCGGCCCACATCACGGCCAAAAACATCTTGATGAGTTCTAGGCGCGACCGCTGGGAGTGCCCCCTATCATTTGCTTGTTAAATCGCTTTAAAACTTGTACCATTACGCTATTTTGCAACAATGCTTCGTGAATATGCTTCTGTGCACGTTTCTTAGCGTAAGAGTCCTCAATGAACTCGACGTTCTTATATTCTACGCGGGTTAGTATCAGTCCTGCAGCTGGTGCCGATCGGATCCCTTCAGTGTGTACTTTTGGATCTAACATTTTGCCAAACCACTCCACGGTTTGTTGTCCACCTCCCACCAGCATGAGGGCACTTACCAGTTTTCTCATCATATTCCATACGAAACTGTCAGCTGCAACTTGAATGACAACACACCCACCCAACACCATGATATCTGATGAGAAGATCTTTCTGACAGCAGAGCGGCGCTTATCAAGACTAAAGTTTTGAAAATCGCGCACTCCAACTAAAAGATCTGAGGCTTCTCGCATTGCACTAACGTCGAGCTGTTCATCGCACAAGAAATATTGGTATTCACGCAAAACGGCGTCACGTCGTGCATCGAACGTCTGGGAAACTTCAGCGCGTGCCCATGTCCAGATCTCATTCGGCAGGTGAGTGTTAATAAGACGAGGAACTGCGTGGTCACGAGCCTCGGTTTCAAACGCTATGACTGCGTCTAGAGCGTGCACCCCTTTATCAGTTCTGCCGGAGGCGGTAAAATGGGCGGTTTCGATCCGTTCTATCAAATGTGCTCGGCGCAGGGCTTCGACTACTGCCGCTTGTACTGTTGGGAGGCCTGGTTGCACTTGAAAACCCGCATATCGAGTCCCAAGGTACGCTAGCCGCAGGGCTACTTTTGATTTTTCCATAAATGCATCAGTATAGGAGGGACATCTTTAAAGCTTTCAACAATTGTGCAGAACGATCCGAAATTATACTTTTCGATCTTGTCTGAGGTAGGTTAATTCATTGAGCTCGCATATTTCGACTGCATGTCTGAGCGAACCACAACAATTTATTTACCGGATACTCGTGATTAGCATAAAAGGGGCAGTCCACTAAGAGTTCACCGTGAACTGCTTCCGCGCAGGCAGAAGAAATGACGAAGGCGATACTAGGATTTGAAAATGGCGTCGGGATAGTAGGAAAACATTTTGGGGCTAAGCAGGCCATAACAGGCGAGCTTGTCTTCGCTACCCCATATACCGGTTACGTCGAAGCGTTAACCGACCCATCTTACAACGGTCAAATCCTGCTTTTTACATACCCGTTGGTAGGCAACTACGGCATAAATTATGACGACTGCCAGTCAGACCGTATCCAAGCTGAAGGATTTGTTATCAGAGAGCTATGTGATCACCCCACCAACGATAAAACGCTTGACGGGTTTCTCAAAACCCAAAATATTCCGGGAATCTGGGACATCGATACGCGAATGGTCACTATCATGATTCGTGACGAAGGCGCGATGCGGGCAAGCTTGTTGCCATCTACCAGAGGAAGCGACGCCGATGTAAAAAGGGCGATAGACCTTGCGCGTAGTGCACCCGACATATCTCATCTTGACCTCGTTTCAGAGGTTACATGCAAAGAGCCCTACCGCATTCCGGGCAAAGGGAAGCGTATCGTGCTTATGGATTTTGGTGTCAAACGAAACATGCTGAACAATCTTAAGCGTCGAGACATTGACCTCATCGTCGTACCTTCAGATACGCCAAGACAACAAGTGGCAGACTACAAGGCTGATGCGCTACTGCTCTCAAACGGCCCTGGCGATCCTATGCAAGCTAAAAATGGGATTGATGTGGTGCGTGAACTCGCCGGACAGCTACCCATCTTCGGAATATGTCTTGGGCATCAAATTATAGCTCTCGCACTCGGTGGAGGGACTTTTAAGCTTAAATTTGGACATAGGGGCGCAAATCAACCCGTTTTAGATCTCCGAACGCAGCGTGTATATATTACTGCCCAAAACCACGGGTACGCCGTCAACCTCGAAGCGGGCGGGGAAATGACAATAACACAAGTAAACGCTAACGACAACACCGTTGAAGGCATTCGCAACGAATATCTCCGAATCATGAGCGTACAATATCACCCAGAAGCTTCACCTGGCCCACATGACCTTGAAAAATCATTTTTCGACGAAATCACAGGAACCGTTCGCAATTCGTTTTGAAGCGCCTACATATAATGCGCACTCATAAACCATGCCCAAAAGAGCAGATATAGAAAAAGTGTTGCTCATTGGCTCTGGTCCGATCGTAATCGGGCAGGCAGCAGAATTCGATTTTAGCGGGAGCCAGGCGTGCACCTCCCTCCGTGAAGAAGGCATAAAGGTTGCATTAGTCAACTCAAATCCAGCGACAATAATGACAGATCCTAACATGGCGGATGCCGTGTATATCGAACCGCTTAAGCCTGACATTATTGCCGCTATTATAAAACTAGAACAGCCTGATGGGATCATCGCAGGACTTGGAGGCCAAACGGGCCTCAATATTACGGCAGAGTTGGCAGAGATGGGTGTCTTAGCTGAAAACGGGGTTGAAACGCTCGGAACACCACTCGAAACTATCTATTTGGCGGAGGATAGGGAAAAGTTTCGAAAAACGATGGAAGGCATTGGAGAGGGAGTCCCAAGAAGCTTCGCGGTTTACGATTCGAACGACTACCAATGGTTGGCCAGCGAACTGGGTTTGCCAGTGATAGTACGGTCGGCGTACACTCTTGGAGGTGGGGGAAGCGGTATAGCCAGAACTGACGCTCAATTGAAGGATATAATCGAAGGCGGGATCAAAAAGTCGCGAATCGGCCAAGTTCTCGTCGAAGAAAGCGTCCTCGGATGGAAAGAGTTTGAGTATGAGGTCATGCGCGATTCAGGAGACACCTGCATTACGATCTGCAATATGGAAAACATAGACCCTATGGGTGTGCATACGGGCGAGTCGATCGTCGTGACGCCTTCACAAACCCTGTCTGATATTGAGCATCAGATGCTACGAAGCGCTTCAATACGTATCATAAGAGCGCTCAAAATAGAAGGCGGCTGCAACATACAGTTTGCTGTGAAAGACGGAGAATACCGCGTTATCGAAGTGAATCCTCGAGTCTCTCGTTCATCAGCACTAGCGTCAAAAGCGACTGGATACCCGATCGCACGCGTTTCAGCAAAGATCGCTATTGGGATGCAACTAATCGAAATCCCGAATCGAGTGACCAACGAAACGCCCGCCTCGTTTGAGCCAACTATCGACTATACGGTCGTCAAGATTCCAAGGTGGCCTTTTGACAAGTTTACGAGGGCAGATAATTCCTTAGGAACAGCTATGAAGAGCACCGGCGAAGTGATGGCAATTGGTCGAACGCTTGAAGAAGCGCTCCAGAAAGCTATCCGGTCGCTCGATTTAGACATAGCGGTTTCTTTCTCTAAAGACCCCATTGACTTAATATCCGTCCCTACGGACAAGAGACTATTTCAGATCTACAGCGCGCTTAAGAATGGACATACTATCGAGGAAATAGCACGAAGCACCAGCATTGACCCCTTTTTTATAAGAAAGGTCTTGAATATCGTCGATTTCGAAAAACACCTTCAAGCAAAGTACAGAAACGGCAAGGCCAAGAAAATAAAAGCTGACGATCTGCGACGTGCAAAGCGTCTCGGATTCACTGACGAGCAAATCGCTGAACTGACCGGCTTTATCCGTGAGGAGGTCACAGATCTCAGACACCACAGAACGTATAACATAAACGTCACATACAAAATGGTAGACACGTGTGCGGCTGAATTTAAAGCGCAGACCCCTTACTATTACTCGACCTACGAACAGCAGAACGAGATCGTTCCCACAGATAAAACGAAGGTGCTTATTGTGGGGGCTGGCCCTATCAGGATAGGACAAGGAATTGAATTTGATTATTGCACCGTTCACGCGGTGCTCGCGCTTCGAGAGGAAGGTATAGAAGCGCATATTATTAACAACAATCCTGAGACGGTTTCGACGGACTATGATACGTCAGACAAGCTCTTCTTTGAACCATTGACACTAGAAGACGTAATGAATATCATTGAAAAAGAACGGCCACAAGGCGTTCTCGTGCAATTCGGTGGCCAAACTTCCGTAAACCTCGCAATTCCTCTTGAAAAAGAAATAAAACGCAGGGGACTTCCGACTAGAATCTTGGGTACGTCCCCTGATTCCATCGACATTGCAGAAGACCGCGATCGGTTTTCTCAACTGTTAAAGCAGCTTGATATACCCCAGCCAGAAAGCGGTTCTGCTACGTCGCGTGAAGATGCAATCAGGATAGCACGAGTTATCGGTTTTCCGCTACTGGTCCGGCCTTCATACGTACTCGGTGGTCGCGCTATGGAGATAGTGTACGATGAGTCCGAGTTAGCCCGTTACATTGAGGAGGCAGTAAGGGTATCGAGAAAACACCCCGTACTTATTGATAAATTCTTGCAGCACGCTCTCGAGGTTGATATCGACGCGGTTAGCGATGGAGATCAAGTTCTTGTACCTGCCGTAATGGAGCATATCGAAGAGGCAGGTATACATTCTGGTGACTCTGCTGTCGTCATTCCAGCTCAGTCAATTGATGATAGTACGCAAGAAATCATTAAGGATTACGTTACGAAGATCGCAAAGGCGTTGAACGTAATAGGTCTAATCAACCTTCAAATCGCTATAAAAGATGACACAGTCTATGTTCTTGAAGCCAATCCACGCTCGAGTAGGACAATCCCATTCGTCTCAAAAGCTACAGGCTTGCCGCTTGCAAAGATCGCTGCTAAGGTGATCATGGGCCACCGTTTACGTGACCTTTGTCCAACCGAGCCTAAAATGAAGCATGTCGCCGTTAAAGAGGTTGTGCTCCCATTTGAAAAGCTACCGGGTGTCGATCCAATATTAGGGCCAGAAATGAAGAGTACCGGAGAAGTCATGGGTATAGACTATGACTTTGGAAGAGCATTCTACAAGGCAGCCCTTGCTTGTGACAATGAGCTACCGCTTTCAGGCACAGTCTTCATCTCGGTGAGAGACGAAGACAAACCCGACCTTTGTGGCATCGCAAAATCGCTTTACAAAGCCGGATTCAAATTGTTAGCAACTCAAGGTACGGCTAACTATCTGAAAGAACACGGCGTTGAGGTAGAAAGAGTTCCCAAACTCACCGACAGCCCTGAACTTCTGGAGATGATGCGCAATAACGGGATACACTTGATAATCAACACTCCGACGTGGAAGCAATCAAGACTTGACGGAGACGTCCTACGTCGGGCAGCAGTTGATAATAGCGTGCCGTATATTACAAGTGTACAAGGAGCTCGGGCATCAGCTGACGCTATTTATACTATGCTTGAACATTTCGACAAACCCAGAGCTCAGAATCTTACAATAAGGCCCATAAACAGCTATTTAAGCGATTTGTGGCCTCAGACCTAGTTAAATCGAGATCCAACTGCCTGTATTTTCTACATAGCGCAGCACGACGAAAAGAGATTTTTTTAACTTCGAAAGCTTGCGCCTTAAAGTAAGGTCAGCGTTTATTGCCCACAAACAAAAACACACACTTACGAGATAGATTGAGTTGCAATCATATTTTAGCACGACTGTGTAAAAAAATCGCAGAAATGAAACAAATTACAGATTAAACAACTAACGAAAACACTTTAAGCTCGCGCGTTTTACCATTAAACTATAACATGCAGCGAAGGTTTGAAGCCGTACGAACAAATACCACACTCCAAAACCTTTGGATGCGACGAGCAATCGCGTTTATCATTGATTCACTGATTCTCTTGGTTATATTCGCTGTTTTAAGCGTTATACTGGCAATTATATTATTAGTGCCAGTATTAGTCTTGAACTGGAATACGTATGGTGGATTCTTTTCAGGATTTTCTGCTATATTTGGCCTTATAATTGTCTGGGGGTACTACGTCGCGCTAGAGGGATCTACAGGAGCGACGATCGGTAAGCGATTTATGGACTTAAAAGTAAAGTCGCTCAAAGGCAATATGAGCTACACAAAAGCCTTCGTAAGAAGCTTTACGAAAGCGTGGCTGCCAGTTTTCGCCGCTCTTTTCCTGCTGGATCTCATCGTTGGATTTCTCACTCAGGGGGATCCAAAACAGCGGTTCTCCGACATGGTCGCCGACACTGCCGTCGTTCACTCGCGCGCTTAAGGTAGCCCTAACGTGCGTATTATAGACGCTGTAACAAGGTGATTGCCATGAATAAAGTTGTGCTTTCATTCTCTGGAGGCCTGGACACCTCAGTATGTGTTCCCCTTTTGAGAGACCGGTATCAGTATGAGAAGATCATAACCGTGACCGTTGATGTCGGTCAACCACAAGAAGACTTAGAAAAAGCAGAGGCCCGTGGAGCTAGACTCAGCGACAAGCATTACACTGTCGACGCTAAAAACGAGTTTGTCGAAGAGTATTTGTTTCCCTTGATAAAGGCAAACGGCAGCTATGAAGGATACACACTCGGACAAGCCATTGCCCGACCACTCATCGCAAAGAAAGTGCTTGAGGTGGCAGACCGGGAGCACGTCTCAGCAGTCGCACACGGCTGTACCGGAAAAGGGAACGACCAACTGCGATTTGAAGCGATATTCCGTGCGTCTAAATATAAGATTCATGCACCGATGCGAGAACTGAATCTTGCACGCTCAGAAGAAATTGAATACGCGCTAGAGCACGGAATCGACGTACCAACTACTTTTGAAAAACCGTATAGCGTGGACGAAAACCTGTGGTCGCGCTCTATTGAAGGAGGTCGCCTTGAGGATCCCTCCTGTAGCCCACCAGACGACATCTTCGAGTGGACGACCGCTCCAACAAAAGCAAAGGCACAGCACCAGTTGAGCCTCGAATTCGAAAAAGGCGTCCCCATATCGTTAAATGGAACCAGACTAAGCGGCTTGCAGCTCATAAAAGAGCTTAACGAAGTTGCAGGTAAGCATGGAGTTGGACGAACCGACATTATGGAAGACAGGATTTTAGGCCTGAAAGCACGGGAGATTTACGAACACCCTGCAGCGACTGTTATTCTGACCGCTCACAAAGATTTGGAATCGCTTGTGCTGACACGACAAGAGCGAAGGTTCAAGGACCTCGTCGATTCAGAATGGTCAGAGCTTGCCTACGAAGGCTTGCTGGATGAGCCGCTCTACGCGGCCCTTGAAGCATTCATAAATAAGACGCAAGAAAGAGTGACGGGTTCTGTCACGATGTTGTTGCACAAAGGAATGGCAAGCGTTCGCGCTCGAAGTTCTCCCAACGCGTTGTATTCCGAAGAGCTCGTCTCATTCAACGATAAGTCGCTCGACCAACGCGACGCCGAAGGATTCTCCAAATATCACGGTTTTCAAAGCCGTGCATACCGGAAATTCGTCAAATAATAACACAGACAAACCGAAGAAGAATGGAACTCGAAGACACACACACGTAGATGAATTTGAGAAGATGCTGCACGAGGCCATTGAGCGCTATCGAGGTGTGCTTGAAGAACTTGCGGAAGTTATAGCGTTGGTCGTGTATTTGACACTAGAACAAGTTCGAAGCATACACCATGCAATGATCTGAGCTATTGAAGGGGAGCGTGAGAGCTGTCTTCACCCTGGCATTTATGAGAGTCTTCTTGTGGGTTGCCTTGACCGGCCACAAACAAACATTCGCGGCTATATGCCTTATCCAGACATATTCCTGAAAGCTGCTTCCTTAATCGAGTGTATCATTAGAACAAACGCGTTCATCGATGGCTCCAAGAGGACCGGTTTCTTAGCCTGCGACCTATTTTTAGAAAAAAATGGTTACTTTATCGATCCTAAAGCGCAAATAACGAGCTTTTTATTAGATATTGCCCAAAATAACGTTGATCTCAAGGAGATTGCAGATTGGCTTCAAGCGAACGCCTTGCAGAAATAAGAGAGTGGCGATACGTTTAGCCGTCAGTGTTTCAATCTGGAAAGGAAAGCAATTAGCTTCACTTTTTAGTTTATTGGACTTTAACGAGTCCCAGTCGTTGAAGTACGTATTGACGACGTTGGTGTTGTTGTTGCGGTAGATGTTGACGTTCTTGGGGACGGACTCGGGGTGGGGGTTGGAGTCGGTGTAGGTGTTGGCGTTGGTTTTGGAACGACTAGCAGCACTCCTGATCCTCTTGACCCAGAATAATCAGCGTTGCCCTTATACTCCACAACAATTCGATGCTCTCCTGTGGACAACGCAGAGACCTCGCTGACCGAAAGGTTGTGTGTAGAAAAACCGAAATATGTGGAATTTTGCCCAAGAGGTTTATCATCAAGGTACCAATAGACTACTTGATCGGTGAGACCCTGGCCGTTAGATGTGTTCAAAACGCAGGAAAGAGACGTATTGTAACCGATCATCACCTGAACCGATCTCACCACGAGCAAGGAGTTTGCGAGAGGCGATGTTGTCTGATTGTTAGTTTGCCCGCCGCCCAAACATCCGCCACAAGACGCTAGAAGAAGTAATATAAGTATAATTGCAACAGTGGGTGTTTTTTGTGGCATGGATTGCAGCTCACCTATCGTAACGCCTTTTGCTGCTGCCTCGGGCGAAAAATCAATCAACAAGCAATTCTTCACTATTTATAAATTGTGTATGCTGCAGTCGCATTCCGCGCTTTTCAAAGCTTGACGCTAATAAGACTACAAGAATTAGCAAAGCGTATGCAATCTTCCTGCATTTAAATAATGAATAAGCAACAAATCTAACGCAATACGAACCATACACACCGGCCGCGATGAGGCGGATGGACTCGGAGATCGAAGTGATTGCGCCGGTCACGTCTATCATGGTGACCTGGAGGATGGTAAAGAGAACCCTCATCGAGATCCCGAACAAGGCAAGGATCCCGTTCGCCGTGGCGGATAGGGCGATACCAAGCGGGGTCAAGAAGAAGAGGACGTCGATGATAACGGTCCCAGCACCCAGCCGATGGAGGCCATCACGGTTCCCGACTTATTGAAGAAGACGAGCCCAACGCAGACAACGAGGATGGGCATGATGGCCAGGAAGAACGATGCGATGAGGTCCATGGATATCGCTTGTGTGGTGGTGTATTGGTTGAGGTTGATACAGTCGATTCGCAATAAGATGGAGCGATTACATTATCCCATAGTAAGGGACGCGCGATCATTCAAGAGAGATTGGAATCGCTCTCCCGAAGGCCAGGTCCGTTGCAATTGGGAGCGGAACGGTCCCAAACATGCAGCACCATTTGGGCTTCAGCAAGGAAAAAGGTATTGGCGAACCGACTCGGGGGGTGTTATAGAAGTACAGTGCCCGGCAAAGGCAATGTCGGGATATCAGAGACCCGTAGAGACCTCAGGATCTATTGGTTTCGGTCTCCACGGACGGTTCTGAGCGTGACCCCGTGATACGGCGATGGACCCAGGATCTTCATACGCTAGCGCGCCTCGTCACAATCACTGAATTTAAAATGCTAAGGACCCGCGATTCTAATACTGGGTAAAAAAAGAAGAAAAAGGAAAAATGACTGCAGAGCGCAGTCACCAACGTTGACTACAGACGTTTCAGTACATCCCCGGCCCTTCGCCTCCGAGGTCCGGCTGCTCACTGCTAGCAGCGATTATGTCATCAATTCGCAAGATCATGTTTGCGGCTTCCGTCGCAGATTCAACCGCATTCAGTTTCACTCGGAGCGGATCAATAACGTTGAGCGCTAACATATCTCGAACCTCGCCGTCAGCTGCTATGCCGGCGTTTTTATCGCCTGATTCGTGAGCGCTGCGAAGTTCGACAAGTTTGTCGAGTGGATCTCCTCCCGAATTTTCAACAAGCGTTTTTGGGATGATCTCCATGGCATTCGCAAAAGCACGAACCGATAGTTGTTCACGTCCCCCAAAAGTGGTCGCGTAGTCACGAAGCGCCATTGCAAGCTCGATCTCAGGAGCGCCGCCGCCGGCAAGTACTTGGTTATTCTCAAGTGTCAGAGCGACGACTTTCAACGCGTCATTAACTGCCCGGTCCATCTCATCAACAACGTGTTCGATGCTGCCGCGGAGCAGAATGGAAACTGCTTTGGGATTTTTGCTTTCTTCAACGAAAATCATCTCGTTGTCTCCGACTTTTCGCTCCTGTACCAAACCTGCATGACCGAGTTGCGTTATATCCTCCAAAGTATCGGTTATCTTGCCACCGGTGGCCTTTTCGAGACGTTTCATGTCGCTCTTCTTGATGCGTCGTCCCGCTAGGATGCCTGCTTTAGCTAGAAAATGCTGCACAAGATCGTCGATCCCTTTTTGACAAAAAACAACGTTTGCACCGCTCGCAAGTACCTTATCAGCAATCGCTTCTAACCTGCGCTCTTCCTCATCCCAAAATGACTGCATTTGCCCGGGATCGTTAATCTCTATCTTCGCGTCGATCTCCGTCTTTTCGATCTCCAAACCGACGTTAAGGAGTGCTATCTTGGCATTTTTCACCGTCGTAGGCATAAGTGGGTGGACTTTCTCCTTATCAATTATTAGGCCACGGACGAGTTTTGAGTCATCTACAGATGCCCCATATCGACGAACGACGCTTATGTCATCCGGATCAACGGTCTTCTTTCCGTCGACATCTTCGGCGACGAGGCGCACTGCTTCAACAACAATGTCAGCGATCTTACCGAGCATCATCTCAGCCCCCTTTCCGGTAATGGCTGTCATCGCAACATTCTTCAACGTAGCATCGTCACCGGCAAACGCCATTTCATTTAACAACTCGGCAGCCTTACGCGCCGCTAAGGTGAAACCGGCAGCGATTACTGTAGGATGTACGTCTTCACTCAAAAGCTCCTCTGATTCCTTCAAGAGTTCTCCAACAAGCACCGCAGCGGTAGTCGTGCCATCGCCGACTTCATCGTCCTGCGCCTTAGCGACCTCGACCACCATTTTTGCCGCAGGGTGTTCGATATCCATCTCTTTCAAGATGGTCGCTCCGTCGTTGGTAATGACGACGTCTCCAATGCTGTCAACGAGCATTTTGTCCATTCCTTTTGGACCGAGCGTCGTTCTTACTGCATTCGCTACCGCGCGCGCAGCTTCGATATTCATGCTTTGGGCTTCCTCCCCGCGCGTTCGGGTGGCGCCCTCCCTGAGTATCAAAATCGGCTGTCCGCCTGCATTAGCTAACTGTCCAGTGGGTCCTGCCATAATCTTCCTCCTATTAACGTAAAAAGACGTGTTTACATTGCGTGCAGTTCTATATAAAATTGATGTAGATCGATACGAATGTGCTTAGGTGCCCGCCTAATGCCACTCCTAAAAAGCGCCCTTTTAGCTTCACGATAATAGGGGGAACGAAAGAGCGTACTGATCAACAACATTCAGCGTTAGATCACTCATCATCAAGTTTTTTCAACTCGCTTATAGTGACCTCGGGATGATCGTGCAGAAACGATGCGATCTTCTTCTTGTGGATCAGTTCACAGTCAATGCATGTCCAAACAACGTCACCTCGAGAACTTACGATCCACGTTCCCAGTCGGGAGTCCTCACATGGGTACTTGGGACAATAACAGAAGACGCATACCTGTCCTTTGAAATGACACGGATAGTGGGGGCAATCTTCTCCTTTCGGTAAACCTTCGGGTTCACTTAAGCGCTCCCGTCTCTTTAGATCTTCGGGAAACTCTTCTTTTTTGTTTTGTTCCATTTGTAGCTACCATACGCAAAGAGTAAATCGCTAAAATCTGAGCAGTTGTATCTGTTTGATTTAGGTACCAACTTCGTTTTCAGCGCTGTGATAACCATTGAGTACACCGTTAGTAGTTCAACTATTGATTTATATTATAACATTTATCAATATTTCGAGGTTTAAAACATGCCAATTGGAGACATTGAACTTAAAGAACTCAGGCGGGACATGGGGTTCTCGCCAGCACTACTGAAGCTCATCTATGAGTCGCATCCGAAATTGTTTGACACCATCTATAACATGGACAAAACGCTGCTAAGTGATGGGGCGCTTTCAGCAAAAACAAAGAGACTGATCGCCCTCGCAGTCGTAGCTACCCAGGGCTGTGAAGCTTGTGCGACAGCTCAGATGAAGGCAGCTATGAATATGGGCGCATCGCGTGAAGAAGTGCTGGATACGCTGGGCGTCCTCGTTGTAACTGCTGGCATGCCGGCCGTCGCAACAGCTCGCGAAGCGCTCAGAAAGTGCTGCGAACTTCCGGAGGAGGACTGGGGCGGAGAATAGCCGAACTGCCCATACCTTCGGTATCCAAAGGTGCTTGATGTGTACGAAGTTGAACATAAGCACATCAAGCAAATCTTTTAATGTACATTAATAGTATAACGTAATTATTATTTTTAAGACATTCTGCGACGCTTTTCGATCATTTCTTTGATTTCCGAACCAAATCAGCCTCACGTGCACGATATCGCATAATACGCAGAGTATGCTGCAATGCAGAGGGGTTAAAAACTAACAAATATTTGCCTCAGTTTAAGCTGCGCAAGCAATATCAGTGACGCTCGAGATATCTAAGGTGGGGACTAAGATATCAAGACTTTCTAATGCGCCCCCCGGTTGGGTAGTCTCTACAGACTTCCCCCGCCGCTTTTTTTTCGACACTGTTTAGCAGAGCTTTTCGCTCAGATAAGTTGATCAACTTGCACATCCGATTATGTATGGGATAGACTATGTTTGCCCAAATAGACATCGGTAGCTTTAGTTTGTTGTTCATTATCATCGTCGTTGCGATCG